>OMFN01000004.1_pt1 | contig 233597 bp, 195 predicted proteins | sample 1645641 | NCBI WGS metagenome assembly OMFN01 (sample SAMEA103958126, study PRJEB25191) | human gut metagenome
CTTATACAGATAAATTAAGAGTGGTCTATGGTGACTATACACTTGGTGTACATGGGGAGGGATTTGATTATATTTTTTCTTATGCACAGGGTGGACTGGAATCTATCGTTAAAAATGGATATGAGTGGCTGTACCGTTGTCCAAAACCTACTTTCTGGAGAGCATTGACAGATAATGACAGGGGAAGCAGGTTTCACATTAAAAGCGGAAGCTGGCTTTCCGCAGATATGTTCATTGACTGTAAGGGAATAAAGGTCATCATGGATGGCAAGGAGCAGACCCCATATGCCCCTGATAATAACAGCTATGGTGGTGATGTTTATGCGGATGAAATTGTCGTAACATACACATACGAGACCATAACCACTCCGGAGACAACGGTTCTTGTAAGCTATACCGTTGATGTATCTGGAAAGATTCGCGTGGATGTACATTATCATGGGGTACAGGGACTTCCAGAATTACCTGTATTTGGAATGAGATTTATTATGCCGACACTGGCAGACAAATATTTATATAAGGGACTCTCCGGGGAAACATATCCTGACAGAAAAGCGGGGGCAAAAGAAGGAATCTATGAGATTGAAGACCTGAGTCTTACACAATATCTTGTTCCGCAGGAATGTGGTATGAGAATGGATACAGAGTGGCTTGAGATTACAAGACATACGGCTCTTGATAACAGCCGGACAGACAGTTCATCACAGATACTGCGCATTGAAAAGAATGGCGAAAAATTTGCATTTTCCTGTCTGCCTTATACAGCATCTGAGATTGAAAATGCCCTTCACCACGAAGAACTACCACCGGCAAGAAGAACCGTTTTATGTGTATATGGTGCAGTAAGAGGTGTTGGAGGCATCGACAGCTGGGGAACTGATGTGGAAGAGGAATATCGTATCAGTGCAGAAGATAATATAGATTATTCATTTACCATATGCTGATTGTGGTTATCGTTATGGGAATGTGTGTATCGGTGTTATAGCCGGAGGTGAAGTTGGTGTGATAACGATATTGATGGTGATTTTGCTGGGACCTACCGTGGATTTGGTCGGACGAATAATGAAAACAGGAAGGGGAGTGGAGAAACAGGGAGTATAAATAAAAGGAGTTGCTTGTAAGTGCTATTGGTATATGAAAACAGAAATACAGGAGTATCCGCGGAGTGGAAGAAGCCAGTACATGTGCCGCCGCATCTACATGAGGCAATAGAAGTAGTGTATGTAACGGATGGAGAAATAGAACTTGGAGTGGGACAGGAATTGTTCCATATGGATGAAGGGGATTTTGCAGTTGTGTTTCCAAATGTAATACATCATTATCAGGTGTTTGGGGAAAAAGAAAACAAGGTAATATTCCTGTACCTTGAACCAACACTGTTTCCTTCCTATTACAGGGAATTGCAGATATACAGCCCGAAGAACCCGGTTGTAAAAAAAGAGCAGGTGCATCCGGATGTGGTAAATGCCATAAAATATCTGACCGGAATAACAGAGGGGGATCCCCGGATGATACAGGCATATGCACAGATGATCCTTGCACATGTTTTCACAACAATGCCAATGATGGATAAAAGTGCGGTAGGGAGTGATGACCTGATTTATAATGCGGTAGAATACGTGGCCAAAAATTTTAGGGAAAACATCAGCCTTGAAAAAATGGCATATGAATTGTGTGTAAGTAAATATGTGTTGTCAAGAATGTTTGCAAAAACCTTTCACTGTAATTTTAGTAAATATGTGAATGGAGTCCGGTTAAATTATGCAGTTGCGGCACTGGAAAACACAATGGATTCCATTACAAATATATGTCTTGATTGTGGATTTGAAAGTCAAAGAACTTTTAACCGCGTGTTTAAGGAAAGATATAAAATCACACCTAGAGAATATCGAAAAAGGATAATTATGTAAAGCGATGTAGAAAAAGTTGTGGTGTTTCCTGAGAAAGAGAAAACTTGTCATAACAGCCGAAAATAGATATAATAGTTACACATGTGGGATACCACAATGAACGAAAAAGGCGAGGAAACAATCATGGCATTTGTACATCTGCATACACATACGGAATATTCATTACTTGATGGATCCAACAAAATAAAAGAATATGTAAGCCGTGTGAAAGAACTGGGGATGAACAGTGCCGCGATCACTGACCATGGCAATATGTATGGTGTGGTGGAATTTTACAAGACGGCAAAGGCAGCAGATATTAATCCGGTGATTGGCTGTGAGATCTATGTGGCACCGAATTCCCGGTTTGATCGCGAGACCAGCCATGGCGAGGACCGGTATTACCATCTGATCCTGCTTGCGGAAAACAATACAGGCTATGCGAACCTTATGAAGATCGTCTCCATCGGGTTTACGGAAGGGTATTATTACCGGCCGCGTGTGGATTTTGAGACGCTGCAGAAATACCATGAGGGATTGATCTGCCTGTCGGCGTGTCTGGCGGGAGAAGTGCCGCGCTATATTGTGCGTGGATTTTATGAAGAGGCAAAAGGCATTGCAAAAAAATACCAGGACTGTTTTGGAAAAGACAACTATTTCCTGGAATTACAGGATCATGGCATCCCGGATCAGAAGACGGTCAACCAGGGGCTTCTTCGGATCAGTCAGGAACTGGACATTCCCCTTGTCTGCACGAACGATATCCACTATACCTATGAAACGGATGTGGAGGCACACGATGTCCTTCTCTGTATCCAGACCGGTAAAAAGATTACGGATGAAGACCGTATGCGTTACGAGGGCGGACAGTTTTTCGTAAAAAGCGAGGAGCAGATGCGGAGTCTGTTTCCGTATGCAAAAGAAGCCGCAGACAACACGCAGAAAATCGCAGACCGCTGCCATGTCACACTCGAATTTGGCAATTACCAGATTCCAAAATATGCACCGCCGGAAGGCTATGACAGTGCGTGGACATTTCTGGATGCGCTGTGTGAGAAGGGATTTAAGGAAAAATATACGGACAATCCGGCGTACGATGAGACGCAGTGTGCAAAGATCCATGACGATATGGAATACGAGCTTGGCATTATCCAGAAGATGGGATTTGTCGAGTATATCTTAATCGTGTGGGATTACATCAACTGGGCGAAAACACATGACTGCTGGGTCGGACCGGGGCGTGGTTCCGGCGCGGGCAGCCGCGTGTGCTATTGTACCGGCATCACAAACATTGATCCGGTCAAATATAACCTCCTTTTTGAGCGTTTTTTAAATCCGGAGCGTGTGTCCATGCCGGATATTGATGTGGATTTTGAGTATGCGGAGCGTTCCCGCGTGATCGAGTACGTCACAGAAAAATATGGAAAGGATTCTGTGACACAGATTACGACCTTTGGTACGATGGCAGCCCGCGGTGTCATCAAGGCAGTTGGAAAAGCACTCGATTTTCCGTATGCGGAGATGGACCGCGTGGCAAAAATGGTGCCGATGGAACTGAACATTACGATTGACCGTGCCCTGCAGGTCAACCCGGAATTCCGCAGCCTCTATGATGGGGATGCACGTATGCACGAACTGATTGACATGGCAAAGCGTCTCGAAGGGTTGCCGAACCACACATCCGTACATGCGGCAGGGGTTGTGATCTATCCGGGAGAGGCGAGCAATTATGTGCCGCTGGGGCGTGCCAGTGACGGAACACCGACGGCAGAGTACAATATGGTACAGCTTGAGGAACTTGGCCTTTTAAAGATGGATTTCTTAGGACTCCGCACGCTTACCGTATTAAAAGATGCCGTCAAAAATGTAAAGGCATCCCAGGGCATCGACATTGACATCGATCATATCGATTTGAATGATAAAAAGGTGCTTGATTTTATCGGAACCGGGCGCACCGAGGGTGTGTTCCAGCTGGAATCTGCGGGCATGCAGAACTTCATGAAGGAGTTAAAACCACAGAATTTCGAGGATATCGTTGCCGGAATTTCCCTGTACCGTCCGGGACCTATGGATTTTATTCCAAACTACATCAGGGGAAAGAATAATGCAGACACCGTTACTTACGTGACGCCGGAATTGCAGCCGATCCTTGAGCCAACGTATGGATGTATCGTTTATCAGGAGCAGGTGATGCAGATCGTACAGCAGCTTGCGGGGTATACGATGGGACAGGCGGACAACATCCGTCGCGCCATGAGCAAAAAAAAGCAGTATGTCATCGATGCGGAGCGGCAGAGTTTCGTCTACGGAGATTCAGAGCGCGGCATCAGGGGCTGCGTGGCAAACGGCATTGATGAGAAAGCGGCAAACAGTATTTACGATTCCATGGTGGATTTTGCAAAGTATGCGTTTAACAAATCCCATGCGGCAGCCTATGCGGTCATCAGTGTGCAGACCGCGTGGCTGAAGTTTTACTATCCGGTGGAATTTATGGCAGCACTTATGACGTCCGTGATTGACAATTCGGCAAAAGCCGCGGAGTATCTGCTGCATTGTAAGGAACTCGGTATTTCCGTGCTCCCGCCGGATATCAATGTGGGACAGGGAGAATTCACGGCAGAGGGAAATGCCGTGCGCTATGGTCTGTATGCCATTAAATCCCTGGGACGTCCGGTGATTGACAGCATCATCGGGGAACGCAAAAAAGGTGGTTCATACCGCACCCTGCAGGATTTTATTGAACGTACGGTGCAGCGGGACATCAACAAACGTGCGATCGAGAATCTGATCAAGGCAGGTGCCTGTGATGGGCTTGACGGTAACCGGCATCAGATGTCCATTGTCTATACGTCCATTGTAGATGATGTCGTGCGACGGAAAAAGACCGGGCTGGAAGGACAGATGAGCCTGTTTGATTTTGTCGGGGAGGAAGATAAAAAGGACTACGAAGTCCATTATCCAAATGTGGAGGAGTTCCCGAAGGAAGTGCTGCTTGGCTTTGAAAAAGAAGTGCTTGGGATTTATTTAAGCGGGCATCCGCTGGAAGATTACCTTGGTAAAATGAAGAAAAATGTCACGGCAAATGCAGCGGATTTTGTCAGGGAAGAGGAAAGCGGCACAATTCGTGTGACAGATAATATGCATGTGGTTGTGGGTGGCATGATTGCAGCAAAAACCGTTAAATATACAAGGAATAATCAGGCAATGGCATTTCTGACAGTGGAGGATCTGACCGGTTCTGTGGAAATTATTGTATTCCCAAAAGATTATGAGAGATACAACCGCTTTTTGAATGATGAGGAGAAGATTTTCGTAGTCGGACACGCAACGGTGGAGGAGGAACAGGACGGAAAAGTGATCTGCGAGCGGATCGTTCCGTTTGACGATACCAGAAAGGAACTCTGGCTGCAGTTTCCGACAAAGAGTGATTTTTCTGCGAAAGAACAGCAGGTGTATGAGATTCTCCGGGATTCGGACGGAAATGATGAAGTGGTAATTTATATATCGGATGTCAAGGCATTTAAAAGATTGCCAAGAAACCGTGCGGTTGGTACAAATTCTGTACTCTTGGCACGTTTGACAGAATTTCTGGGCGAAAAAAATGTAAAAGTTGTAGAAAAAGGCATTGAAAATCGCGCGTAATAAGTATAGAATAAAACAGATTAAAGAATTTCATTTTAATTTTAATAAATGGAGGATTTCACAATGGCGAAAGAGATTAACACAATTGGTGTACTGACCAGTGGAGGAGATGCCCCGGGAATGAACGCTGCAATCCGTGCAGTTGTCCGTCAGGCTTTATCCAAAGGAAAGAAAGTGAAAGGAATCAAGCGTGGATACGCTGGATTATTAAACGAAGAAATTATTGACATGAACGGACAGAGCGTTTCAGATACAATCTCTCGTGGTGGTACTATTTTACAGACTGCCCGTTGTATGGAGTTTACCACACCGGAAGGACAGCAGAAAGGTGCGGAGATCTGTAAGAAGCATGGAATTGATGCAATTGTAGTTATCGGTGGAGATGGTTCTTTCAAGGGTGCACAGAAGCTTGCTGCACTGGGAATCAATACCATTGGTCTTCCGGGAACCATTGATCTGGATATTGCATGTACTGATTATACCATTGGTTTTGACACCGCTGTTAATACAGCCATGGAAGCGATTGATAAGGTCCGTGATACTTCTACATCTCATGAGAGATGCTCAATTATCGAGGTTATGGGTCGTGGAGCCGGACATATCGCATTATGGTGCGGTCTTGCAAACGGTGCTGAGGAGATTCTTCTTCCGGAAAAATATGATTACGATGAGCAGCGTCTGATTGATCAGGTAGTCAACGCAAGAAAGAACGGAAAGCAGCACTATATTATTGTAAATGCTGAGGGTATCGGTCATTCACAGAGCATGGCAAAGCGTATCGAGGAAGCGACAGGTGTTGAGACACGCGCAACGATTCTCGGACATATGCAGCGTGGTGGAAGCCCGACATGTAAGGACCGTGTCTATGCAACCACAATGGGTGCAATGGCAGTTGACCTTCTCTGCGAAGGAAAGAGCAACCGTGTCATTGGACATAAGGGTGGCAAGTTTGTAGATTTCGACATTGATGAAGCTCTGGCTATGAAGAAAGATGTCGATGAGTACATGTACGAAATCTCAAAGACACTGGTATAGTTATTCCTTTTATTGGAGAACATAGTGCGGCAGGGAATTCTCTCTGCCGCATTTTTAGGTTTGAAATCAATGGGATTTTCAAGGAGACGGGCAATGGACAACACCAAGGAAATTCTCACACTGGCAGTAGAAATCGGGGACGCGATGCTACGGTGCGGAGCAGAAATTTACCGGGTGGAAGATTCTGTGATACGCATATTGGAAGCTTTTGGCCTGGATGATTTTGATGCTTATGTTTTATCCAACGGAATTTTTGCAAGTGCAAATGAGAGCAGGGAGGATGCCTGCAGTGTGGTAAGGTATGTTCCTCTTTCGGCAACCCATCTGGGCAAACTCGCTGCTTTAAATCAGCTGACCCGAGATATCTGTAATCATAAATGTTCGATTTCGGAGGCATCGGAGCGGTTGAAACAGTGCAAAAACATTCCGGTTTATGCGAATGCGGTACAGTTACTGGCATGTGGAATCGGTTGTGCAGCGTTTACCTTCATGTTTGGAGGGCATCTGCCGGAAGCACTGTATGCATTTTTTGTAGGGCTGATAGAGCAGCTGGCATTGTTTGTGTGCCGGAAGCGTAAAGTTTCCAGATTTTTAACGAATGTATATGTCAGTCTGCTGATCTCTTTGCTTAGTCTGCCAGCGGCCGCGGGTGTAATACCTGTTTTGCATGACAAAGTGGTGATCGGGGCAATTATGCCGTTAGTACCTGGAATTGCACTGACAACATCCATTCGTGATTTTTATAATGGCGATTATTTGTCCGGAACGATCCATCTGATTGATGCACTTCTTACGGCACTTTGCATTGCAGTGGGCATTGCACTGCCGATTCTGTTGTTGCGATATGGAGGAAATTTACCGGTATGAGTTATGTGCTTCAGTTTTTTATTGCAGCGATTGCCACGGTTACATTTGCCATTTTGTTTGCGGCACCGAAAAAGGAACTGGTTTTCTGTGGCGTATCAGGCGGGCTTGCCTGGCTGGTTTATTTTATTTTGTACAGGCAGTCGGGGAATGTGGTTTTGGGCAGTCTGGTGGCAACCTTTGTTTTGACAATTTTAAGTCGTATTCTGGCAGTAGCAAGATGCAATCCTGCCACGATTTATCTGGTATCCGGGATTTTCCCACTGGTTCCGGGAGCCGGTATCTATTATACGGCATATTATCTGATATCCGGAATGCCGGCAAAATGCTCGGCAAAAGGGCTGGAAACTTTTGAGATTGCCCTGGCCATTGTATTTGGGATTATTTTTGGCTTCTCGATTCCGGAAACACTGTTTCATAAAAGGAAACAGTAAGTAATGGGAAAGGATTGTACGGATGATATGATTACAAGCAGTGCAAATCAGCAGATGAAACATCTGTCACAGCTGATGAAAAGGGCGAAAGAACGAAAAAAAGAACAGGTCTTTGTTGTGGAAGGAATAAAGATGTTTCAGGAAGCACCGGCGGATACGGTGGTGTCTGTCTACGTGTCGGAAAGTTTTCTGGAAAAACCGGAACATGAAAAATGTCTGCAGGGATACCGGTATGAGGTCGTGAGTGATGCGGTATTCCGGGAAATTTCGGATACACAGACTCCGCAGGGAATCCTTGCGATTGTCCGCATGCCGAAGTATGATCTGCCCGATCTTTTGCAGGGGGATCACACGCATCTTTTAATTCTTGAGAGCGTGCAGGATCCGGGAAATCTTGGAACGATGGTGCGCACCGGAGAGGGTGCCGGCATCACGGGAATTATAATGAATAAAACGACGGTGGATCTGTTTAACCCGAAAACCATACGCTCGACGATGGGAAGTATCTACCGTGTTCCGTACCTGATCACGGAGCATCTGCCGGATCTGCTTGATGAGCTGCATAAGGAGAATATCCGATTGTATGCGGCACATTTAAAAGGAGATACATATTATGATGCCTTTGATTTTACCGGGGCATGTGGCTTCCTGATTGGAAATGAGGGGAACGGTCTGTCTGATGAAATTGCAGAGTGTGCGGATTGCTATCTGAAGATTCCCATGGAGGGAAAGGTGGAGTCGCTGAATGCAGCCGTTTCTGCAGCACTTTTGATGTATGAATGTAAGAGACAGCGGGGAGAGCACAATGAAAATATGGTTTAAAATCTGGGAAAACACACACTTATTAAAATCGGAAACCATAGAAGATGATACGGAGGATACACGTACACATAAGATTTTTCATGCGCTTGAAGAAGTCTGTCTGAAGTGGGATCTTGGAAAACCGATCTGGTTTGATGCGAATATAGCGGAATTTCAAAGGCATGCGCGAACGAGGTTTGGCAAGGACAATTTTGTGGAGGAAACAGAATTTGATTATCTGGAGATACAGGTGATAGACGAAGATTAAAAAAATATTAAATTTGTTGCTTTCTGCGTACAGAACGTGTTTCTTGTGATATGATAATACCATATGGGAAAGCACGTTAATACATGTGTGAGGTCTGCTTTCGCATTTATGAAAGGAATGTCTGCCATTGTGGCAGGAAAGAGGAGGAATGACATGGGAACATCGCAGATGCTGGGGGAAGATATTGATAGTTGGGAAACTATGATGTTTTTATATAATTCTGCACTGAAAGAGGTGGGAACAAAACTTGAGATTTTAAATGACGAGTTTGTTCATATACATAAGTACAATCCGATTGAATATATTAAGTCGAGGATTAAAACACCGGAAAGTATTGTAAAAAAATTAAAGCGTGACGGATATGAGAGTACGATCGAGAATATGAGAAATTATATTAACGATATTGCAGGAATCCGTATTGTCTGCTCGTTTACTTCGGATATTTACCGTCTTGCAGAGATGATCGGAAAACAGAATGACCTGACCGTGATCTGTGTAAAAGACTATATCAAAAATCCGAAAGTCAGCGGTTACAAGAGTTTTCATATGCACGTGACGGTTCCTATCTTTTTATCGGACCGTGTGGTTGAGACAAAGGTGGAAATCCAGATCCGCACCATTGCAATGGATTTCTGGGCAAGTCTGGAGCACAAGATTTATTATAAATTTGAGGGGCATGCCCCGGAATATATCAGCCGGGATCTGCGTGCCTGTGCAGAAATTGTTTCAAACCTCGATGCAAAGATGCTGCAGCTGAATGAAGCAATTTTAGAAGAAAAGGAAAAAGAGGAACAGAAGAAAAAGGAAGAATAGTTACGAAGAATAAAACTATTACGGAACAGTCGGAAAGAAGGGAATGCTATGGTACCTTCCATTGCACGTCAGAGTGTGATTTTAAAATGTAATATGCAAAAATCCGTGATGCTTGGAAACTACGAATTTTTCTATGCTGCGGGATTGATGAGAAAATTATACAACATAGAGATCCGGACAGATATGGAACCGGAACAGATTCTGGAAGCGATTCTGCAGATGCAGGATAATCTGGCTCCGCAGAGTGAACAGGAAAAATATCTGATACAGATCATAAAGAATTATGAGCCGTCAGCGGATCATGATGCACAGATGGATGAACTGTTTGCCTGGGGAGAACAGGAACCTGACATGTGGCAGGTCACGACATCGTTCCATCCGGTTATAAGGTAACTATGAGCGATAGTTACCTTATATTTTTGCAATTTTCGTACATACTACAAGTAATTTTAAAAGAAAGATGAGGATGTATGAAATGAGTAAGATGACTCTGGAACAGGAAGAAGTGCGCAATCAGGAGTATAATGAGTATGTCGAACAGATGACACCGAAACATAATCTGTGGGCAAATATGGGAAAAGCCTTTTTGCTGGGGGGAGGTATCTGCCTGTTGGGACAGATTATTTTACAGATTGCAGCCGGGGTATTCGGACTTAAGGCAGAGGATGCCGCTCTTTGGTGCAGTTTACTTCTTGTTCTTCTTTCGGTGATCCTGACGAGCTGTAATGTATATGGGATTCTTGCCAACTGGGGAGGTGCAGGTGCATTGGTTCCGATTACCGGATTTGCAAATGGCGTGTGTGCTTCTGCGGTGGAATTCCAGAAAGAGGGACAGGTATTTGGTATCGGATGCCAGATTTTTAAGATTGCCGGTCCGGTGATTTTGTATGGGATTTTTTCAAGCTGGGTGCTGGGATTGATTTACTGGCTATTTTAAATTCGGTGGTATCTATGTCGATAAAATCCATGTAAAAGATACCAGTGAGGTATCTATATACTGAAAATTTAATGTTCAGATACCGTGTTTTATCATCAAGTGATTTAACAGGATGCTTTTCGATTATATTTTTTTTCCGCGTACTTTTCCTGAATTTGCACATACTACCATAGAAAATAAGGAAGCAAAGAGGTGCAGAATGAAAGAAAAACGGGAAATAGTTTATCTGAAGGCAGACCGCAACAGTGTCTGCCATGATCCAAAAATAAAGATACAGGATGTGATGTCTGTACAGTGTGCAGATCCTGCAATCTGTGCCGGAATAAAAAATAAAACACTGTATACGTTTAAGAAAAACGATGGCCAGAAAAAAGAAGGAAAAAAGAAAAAACGAATGGAAGTATTTTCGATGCTAAATGTGATCGAACGGATACAGACGGATTACCCAGATGTGGAAATTGTTAGTATCGGGGAACAGGATTTTGTGGTGCAATTGTTAGATGCACCGATGGCACCGAAATGGCTGGAGACGCTTAAAGTTGTTGTGATGGTTGTAGTAATCTTTCTTGGAGCGGCATTTACGATTATGGCATTTAACAATGACGTGTCCGTGGGGGAAGTGTTCGACCGGTTTTATCAGCAGGTGATGGGAAAAGAAAAACCGAAAGTATCAGAAATCGAAATTTTTTACTGTCTGGGACTGGCAGTGGGAATTTTGGTATTTTTTAACCATATCGGAAAGAAAAAAATTACTTCAGATCCGACACCGATTCAGGTTGAGATGCGAAAGTATGAACAGGATGTCGATATGGCGTTTATAGAGAACGCGGGAAGAAAGGGGCATGAACACGATGTTTCTTAGACACATTTTTATGGCGGGCCTTGCGACAGCCTGCGGCATTGCGGTTTCTGCCGGAACGTTTGCGTTTCTTCTGGTGATCGGGGTCATTCCGCGCATGATCAAACGCTGCAATTTTGGAGAACGGATACTGATGGTCGAAAATACGGTTATACTGGGGGTATTGACCGGTGCCGTATTTTCTGTGGTGGAGTGGAAGGCACAGCTGCCGTATCCGTGGCTGGCGCATGTCATTTTGGGTGCTTATGGAACTGCAGCGGGAATTTTTGTGGGATGTATTGCGGTGGCACTGGCAGAAATATTAAATACTTTTCCGATCCTGTTCCGGCGTCTGTATATCAACCGTGGACTCAGTGGTGTTATGATTGCCATGGCACTGGGGAAAATGGCTGGTTCTTTTTATTATTTCTTTTTTGGTTACGGGCTTCCAAAATATTGGTAAATCCATATTTTCTAATTGCAATCTTCTTTGTGTCTGGCGTATAATAAAAGGTACGATTAGTTACAGACTAAAGGAGAGAATTTTAAATGGGCAGATATGCATTGGATATGGAAAAATATGCAGATTTGGCAAGGACTGCATCTGCGGAGGGATGCGTGTTATTGAAAAATGACAACAGTACCCTGCCACTTAAAAAAGGAGATAAAGTTGCTGTATTTGGGCGCATGGCGTTTCATTATTACAAAAGCGGACTTGGCTCGGGCGGACTGGTAAATACACGCTATGTGGTTGGAATCCTTGATGCGCTGCGCGCCTGCAAAGATATTGCGCTGGATGAAGAACTGATTGGGATCTACGAAAAATGGATTAAAGACCATCCATATGACGAAGGTGAGGGATGGGGGCTGGTTCCGTGGTCACAGGAAGAAATGCCCGTGACGGAAGAGATGCTTCAAACCGCATCCGGGGATGATGTGGCACTGGTGATTCTTGGACGTACGGCGGGGGAAGACCAGGACAATACGGACAAGCCGGGCAGTTATAAGCTGACACGGACAGAAGAAGACCTGATCCGTAAAGTGAGCAGTCAATTTTCACGCACGGCCGTTATTTTAAATGTGGGAAATATCATTGATATGAAATGGGTCAGAGAATTTGATCCGGCAGCGGTACTCTATGCATGGCAGGGAGGTCAGGAAGGTGGAAACGGTGTCTGTGATGTACTTACGGGGCATGTGAATCCGTGCGGAAAACTGACCGATACGATTGCAGAGGATATCAGTGACTATCCATCCACGTCAAATTTCGGGGATTTACAGAAAAACTATTATAAAGAAGATATCTATGTGGGATATCGGTATTTTGAGACATTTGCCAAAGATAAAGTTTTGTATCCGTTTGGATTTGGATTGTCGTATACTTCTTTTTCCGTGCAAGCGTCTGCAGAAGAAAAGGACGAGCATACGGTCTGTGTAAAGGCAACAGTGAAAAATACCGGAACAAAACCGGGGAAAGAAGTGCTTGAAGTATATGCCAAAGCCCCACAGGGGGTACTGGATACACCGGTGCGTGTTCTTTGTGGATTTGCAAAGACAAAGGAACTGGCAGCAGGGGAAGAAGAGCATATTACTCTGGAGATTCCGAAAAATACATTTGCCTCCTATGATGACAGTGGTGTAACCGGACACAGGGACTGTTTTGTGCTGCTGGAGGGTACTTATACCATTTATGTGGGAACCGATGTGCGGACGGCACAAAAGGCAGGCAGTTATCCGCAGACGTTTACGGTGATTGAACAGCTTGAGGAAGTTTGTGCACCGCAGAAACCGTTTGCCCGTATGACAAGAAAGCCGGGTGATGTGATCGGATATTCCGATACACCGGAACGGATCTATGGTCCGTATGACCGCGTGGAAAAACCGGCAGAGATTTCACAGACTGGTGATAAAGGCTATCGTCTGGAAGATGTATATGACAAAAAGATTTCCATGGAGACATTTGTGGCACAATTGTCGGATGAGGATTTGATTATGCTGTTCCGCGGAGAAGGCATGTGCAGTCCGAAGGTGACTCCGGGTACTGCAGCGGCATTTGCAGGACTGACTCCGTCTTTGAGGAAGTTTAGAATTCCGGCAGAATGTGCATCGGACGGACCATCCGGAATACGTATGGACTGCGGAACAAAGGCGTTTTCCCTTCCGAACGGAACGCTGCTCGGATGTACATTTAACTGTGAACTGGTGCGTCAATTATATGAAATGACAGGGCTTGAACTACGGTTAAACCGTGTAGATACATTGCTCGGACCGGGATTGAATATTCACAGAAATCCGTTGAACGGACGAAACTTTGAGTATATTTCCGAAGATCCGTTTTTAACCGGAAAAATGGGAGCCGCACAGCTGCAGGGACTTAATATTGCAGGTTCCACAGGAACCATCAAACATTTTGCGGCAAACAATCAGGAAACGAAACGACATGAGGCAGATTCGATTATTTCCGTGCGGGCACTGCGGGAAATTTATCTGAAGGGATTTGAAATTGCGGTAAAAGAAGGACCGGCCCGCTCTGTTATGACTACATATGGCCCGGTCAACGGGGTGTGGACTGCAGGAAGTTATGATCTCAATACCATTGTATTGCGCAAAGACTGGGGATTTTCCGGCATCGTTATGACCGACTGGTGGGCAAAGGCAAACCATGAGGGACAGCCATCGGATCCGCGTATGCATGCGGTCATGGCAGCGGCACAGAATGATGTATATATGGTGACTGCAGATGCGCAGGATATGCAGCAGGATGATATGCTCGAAGAATTCCAGAAGGGAAATCTTACGAGAGGACAGCTGCAGAGAAATGCCATCAATATATTGCAGTTTGTACTAAAATCCCCGGCGATGCTTTATGAGATGGATAGGATTTCTCCGGAAGAACTTAAAGACCGGAAGAATGCTGCAAAAGATGATCTGGATGTCTCAAAGATGATGAAATTTGTGGCAGATGAACAGGGAAACATCTGCATTTCCGGTGACGGCTGGGATACACATCAGGGAAAAGAAATACTTGCGGATCTGGATATGAAAGCCGGAAGTTATGAACTGCAGATGAAAGTGAAATCAAATCTGGATGATCTGGCACAGCTTCCGGTAACGGTATATCTGGACAATATTATCAAAGGAACGATGTCCTTCCGGGGATCGAAAGGGCAGTGGGTGACACAGCAGATCCGGTTTGATACATTCGAGGGACATCATTATATGAAATTATATTTTGGGGCAACCGGACTTACGGTAGATCATATAGCGTTTCAGCTGTCCGGGGGCGCAGACAAGGAGCAGTAAGACATGAATGTTTTAAAGGTAAAAAAGGGAGAAACGCTTGCCAGAAAACAGGACAAGGTGATGGAATGGTATCTGATTCAGGAGGGATCGGTGATCCGGCAGTTTGCATTTGCAGAGATCATTATGCACCGGAATGCAATTGTGGGTATTCTCGAGAACGAATGGTTTGCCTGCGATTATGTGGCAAATGAAGATACGACATTGATTGTGATTCCATGTAAAAATGCACAGGATCTGCGGAAGATTTTGTCCGAACATGAGAATTTCCGCCCGATTTTTTTGCGTACGGCAGTGGAACAGCGGCATCAGGCACTGTGTCTGTATGCCAGTCTGCAGAAAAAATGCATGCTTTTACATAATGCTGCGGAAACGTTGTACAGCGAATACAAAAATCTGTGCAGCGAGAAGCTTCTTGATGAACAGGATTTTCCGCGTATGGAACAGTTTGCAGCTTTAAAAATGCAGCACCGTGCGGAAAACTGGGAGATTGCAAACAGTAACAGTCTGGTCCGGAGTTATCTGAAAGAATATATGCAGCTGATGATCAAAGATGACAGTCTGTGTGTGGGAGCAATCATGGAGGCGGCGGCACAGATGCGTCGTGTGACACAGGGAATCGGCGAGATGGTAAATTATCTGCAGTACAACAGGGATATTTTATTTTCAGATTCCAGAGATGATATTTTTCGTCTGTTTTTTACAATGGCAGTCCAGCAGTCGCAGAAAAAGCAGGACATTTCCGAGATCAAAAAGCGTCTGTTAAATATGGTGGATGTCATGACAAAGCTTGATGTGTACGATAAAAAACAGATGGCGGAGGCACATGAACTCTGCGAAAATTACGACTTTACCAAGGAGTCCGAAGGACGTATCAATATTATGCGTGAGGATTGTATTGCACATATTATGGAGTATGCAGGATATGGCAGCGATATGATCAGGGATTTCCACAGCATTGTGCAGCAGTACCGGGAGCTGCCGGATATGATGTCTACAGACAATGAGGCGAGACAGCTGCGCAGGGAAATCACAAAGGTCTTTTACGATATTTATACCAAGGCGTTTATGAGATCAGTTGAGGAACTGGTCAAGCCGTCACCGATCATGATGATGTTTTTCAATTTTGGGTTTATGGATGCGGAGGTGCTGGGGGAAACTAACACAAATGCACTGTATAATCTGACGGATTCGCTTGGATTGTTTCACTCTGCAAATGTCTATACGGTTTATGACTGGCTGGTACAGATTTATCAGGGAAAGAAAGAACCGTCCCGCAATGAATTTGACCAGGATTTCAATGCATTTCTGCTGGAAGAAAAGAGAACTGGGAATATTACGGAAGAGCAGATGCAACAGTATAAAAATGACCGCAGGCAGAAAGTACAGTTTGAGATCCGCAATATGTTTACCTCCGGAAACCGTGTGACCTATGGCCGTGTGACTACATTCTGTCCGGTTCTGATGGAAGAGGATTTCATCAACACCGTGGAAAAGATGGCAGTTACCGCAGAAAAAATTGCCGATGCCATCAATAAGGTGCGCTGTGTGGATTATTCTGCACTCTATCATGATGTCATGTTTTCCGATCCGGATCGCGGAATCAATCAGGAATGGATCAAAAAGGAAATTCTGCCGGATGTGATTCTGATGCCAAATGCCGGAACCCGTACCCTGATGTGGCAGGAGACATCCGGGGCCAAGATTGATACACCAGCGCGTTTTCTGTTTCCGATCTTTTCCGCAGTGGATCTCGATGATCAGATGGTGGAATGTATCGGCCGATACCGCTGGGAGATCTGCAGACGTGTGCAGGGTGTATACTGGAACGATATCCGGGAGAAATCGCTTACGGCGGAGTACTGTGATTATATTCAGTATTATCGCAAAAATTCAGATCTTTCTGCAGATGCAAAGGAAAAGATCAAGACTGCATTGTCCCGTGCGCGCAACAGTTACCGTGAGGTATTTGTCAAGGATTATCAGGCGTGGATGAAGTATGAGTCACAGGGAAGTTTCCGACTGAATAAAGTGGCAAGAGATATTCTGGTAAGGTATTGTCCGTTTGCAAAGGATATCCGCCAGGGACTGGCCACCAATCCACAGTATCAGAATGCATTTCACAGACTTGATGCGGAAAACAGAAAGAAACTGCAGCGGTTCCGTTCTGTTTATGATAAATATGAGGCTGCCGGCGGAGAGATCACACCGGAACTGAAAGAAAATCTGCGGTTTTATCAGATGTAGGAACGGATATGGAATATATAGCTTATGTAGAGACCCCGTATAAAGAAAAATTTGGAATTCCCAGACAGAGCGGGCTGGCGGAGAGTACCTGTGGAGAGATCATCTTTACACCGAAATTCCGGAATCCGGATGCGGTGCGTGGAATCGAGGAGTTTTCCCACCTGTGGCTTCTCTGGGAGTTTTCGAGGGCAAAGCAGGATACCTTTCATGCAACGGTAGCACCTCCCCGTCTGGGAGGAAAAGAAAAACGGGGCGTGTTTGCCACACGTTCCCCCTTTCGCCCGAATTCGATCGGTCTTTCGTGCGTGAAACTTGAAAAAGTGCGCATCGATCAGAAGCTTGGACCGGTTCTTACGGTTTCCGGGCTGGATCTGCTTGATCACACACCGCTTTTTGATATCAAACCGTATCTGCCGTACGTGGATGCCCATCCGGAGGCAAAAAACGGTTTTGCGGAAGAATTCCGGGAGTTTCAGATACCGGTAGTATTTCCGGAGGAATTGCAGGCACAGATTCCGGAACATCTGCGGGGACCGCTTCTTGAGGTTCTTGCACAGGATCCCAGGGCGGCATACAACAAAAAGCCGGATTATATCTACGGGATGGCATTTGATGATTATGACATTCGGTTTACGGTGGCAGAGGGAATCCTGACGGTAAAAGAGGTCACAAGGCGCACGCAGGAATGGAAAAAAGTCAAGTGAGAGTTGCGCTTGTGCGGGGAAAGTCTTATAATAGAAACATCAAAAGTCAAAAACGCGAAGAAATTCGTGTAGTAGTGAGGTAAGAGGATGAAAGAGTTAAAAGAGTACATTCGCAGTATCCCGGATTTCCCGGAGAAGGGAATTATTTTCCGTGATGTCACAAGTGTACTGCAGGATGCAGATGCACTGAAGCTTTCCATTGATGAACTGGCAAAACGCTTAGAGGGCGTTGATTTTGATGTGATCGCCGGAGCAGAATCCAGAGGTTTTATCTTTGGGGCACCACTTGCTTATGTCATGCATAAGCCGTTTGTACCGATTCGTAAAAAAGGAAAACTGCCGTGTGAGACAGTTGAAAAAACATATGATCTGGAGTATGGTACGGCAACGATTGAAATGCATAAAGATGCCGTTAAAAAAGGAGAAAAGGTTGTACTTTTGGATGATCTGATTGCAACCGGCGGAACCATGAAAGCTGCTGCAGAACTGGTAGAGGAACTTGGCGGTGAAGTGGTAAAGATGCTGTTTCTCATAGAGTTAAGCGATCTCAACGGACGGGAAGTCTTAAAGGACTATGACGTGGACTCTGTCGTACAGTTCGAGGGAAAATAAAATCTGGTTTGAGACAGGCGTAAAAGAATGGATGAAAGCCCTTCACGCTATGGGGCACACGATGGTGTGTCCTGTGGTTGTGGGGGCTTTTTAATATTTGATTGTAAATAAAAAGGTAATTTGTTATTATAATCTTATCAGCGTTTTAATGGCGAAACGATTAAAATCTATCTGTTTGGAAAATATGAGCAGTATGAGATCATTGAAATTGAAAAACGAGCGGAGGAAAGAGCATGGCAGAAGTAGAAGGTAGTAAAGATTTGATAAGTGTATTATGGAGTGGCGCAGATATTCTCCGATCCAAGATGGATGCAAATGAATATAAAGATTATTTACTTGGAATTGTATTTTATAAATATCTTTCGGATACATTTTTAATTAAAGTTTATGATTTGATTTATGATGAAAAGCCGAAGAGTTTAAAAGTTGCATTGGATGCATACAAAGAAGCACTGGAAGACGAAAGTGCTGAGGAACTGAAAGAGCAGATAAAGTCAGAATGTCATTACTTGATTGAACCGCAACTTACCTATACGTGTTTTGCTGATGCGGCGAGAAACAATGCATTCAATCGGGAGTTATTGCAAAAAGCTTTTAACAATATTGAACAGAGTGATCCATTGTTTGTAGATTTATTTACAGATATTGATTTGTACTCTAATCGTTTGGGAAATGGAGATCAGAAGCAAAGTGATACCATATCCAGTCTTGTTAAGGAAATTGATAAGGCAGATTTGTTGAATTCAGACGCAGAGATACTTGGAAATGCATATGAATATTTGATTGGACAGTTTGCGTCAGAGACCGGAAAAAAGGCAGGAGAATTTTATACACCACAAGCAGTTTCAAAGATATTAACAAAGATTGCAATTGCAGGGCAGGAAAACAAAAAGGGATTATCTGTATATGATCCATGCATGGGTTCTGGGTCTCTTTTGTTAAATGCCAAAAAGTATGCCACTGAACCAGGTTATATTAAGTATTATGGGCAGGAGCTAAATACTTCTACTTATAATCTGGCACGTATGAATATGTTTTTACATGGAATTACTCCGGAGAATCAGGTACTTCGCAATGGTGATACGCTGGATGGAGACTGGCCGACAGGAGAAGAGACCGATTTCAACATGGTACTTATGAATCCACCATACTCTGCAAAATGGAGTGCAACAGCCGGATTTTTACAAGATGAAAGATTCAGCGACTATGGAGTATTGGCTCCAAAATCAAAAGCGGATTATGCTTTTTTACTTCATGGTCTGTATCATTTAAAAAGTAATGGAACAATGGCAATTGTATTACCTCATGGGGTTCTGTTCCGAGGGGCAGCAGAAGGAAAAATCAGGGAAAAACTGCTTCGTGCAGGGAATATTTATGCAGTAATTGGATTGCCTGCCAATTTATTTTATAATACTTCAATTCCTACTTGTATCATCGTTTTAAAGAAACACAGAGATGGAAGAGATGTGTTGTTTATTGATGCATCAAAGAAATTTGACAAAGGAAAAAAGCAAAATGCCATGACAGATGAACATATAGAAGCTGTTATGGAGTTGTACAGTAAAAGAGAAACAGTAGAAAAAGAATCCTATCTTGCAAGTTTTGAGGATATTGAGAAGAATGATTTTAATTTGAATATTCCGCGTTATGTAGATAATTTTGAAAAAGAGGAAGAAGTCGATATAAATGCTCTTTTAACGCAGATGGATCAGACGGATAAGGAATTGGAACAGGCACAGGGAGAATTTCTGTCCTTACTTAAGGATTTGACATCTACGGATGAAACTATTATGTCCTCGTTGAATGAACTGATTAGGAAGATGGAGGGGTGATAGCGATGGGAAAACCTAAAATTAGATTCAAAGGGTATGAGGACGATTGGGAACAGCGTAAGTTCTCAGAGTTCGTCAAAAATGTAGCTGTAAGAAATAGAGAAGGGTTGGAGTTAGAGTGCTATGCAGTAACAAATGATAGAGGCTTTATATCTCAAAAGGATGCGCATGATGACTTCGGATATATGGTAGATGTTGATACAACAGCCTACAATATTGTCCCTCCAAATTCATTTGCATATAATCCCGCTAGAATAAATGTTGGCTCGATAGGATACTATGCAGGTACTGAAAATGTAATAGTTAGTTCACTTTATGAGGTTTTTCAGACAGCGGATTATGTTGATGATAGATTTCTTTGGCATTGGTTTAAGTCTGAGCATTTTCCGAAATGGATTGAGAGATTACAGGAAGGAAGCGTGCGTCTTTACTTCTATTATGATAAGCTTATTCAGTGTGAGATAAAGATGCCATCTTTAGAGGAACAGATGAAGATAGGAGCATATTTTAATCACCTCGATCACCTCATCACTCTTCACCAGCATAAGTGTGATGAATTACAAAAATTAAAGAAATTTATGTTACAAAATATGTTTGTGTAACATTTTATAGCAACTTTTGAAAACATAATATAAAATAAATATAAAATACTTATTTGGGATAAATGCACGCAAAAGAATTTTACTTACGATGTAATCTAGTGCAGTATTAGATTTAGGGAAAGAGGGTAAGAATTATGATGTATCCGTTTATGACGTTAAATGATGAAACAGAAATTGTGCATTCTGATATGAATGCAGATGGAACGGTAAAAGTTTATATTGAAACCCCGGATAAAAAAGATGGATTTCATAATATGACATGTTATTTGCCGACTTATGAAATAAAAGAAATCAATGGATATTCAGATAAACAGGTTGAAGAATTTATGGAAATTATAAAATCAACGGCACATTTGATTATGGAATTTGCAAAAGAAGGGGGATTTGAACATGCCTCAGGTTTTTAAGGTAGGAGCCTACTGGATATATTTTTGGGCAAATGAAGGGAAACCGTTGGAGCCGATACATGTGCATATTGCAGAGGGACGTCCACATCAGAATGCAACGAAAGTGTGGATTACATCTGCTGGGAAATGTATCGTTGTGAATAACATATCAAATATTCCAACAGTTGCTTTGAGAAATATTGTAAGGATTATTGAAGCAAGAAGTGACGAAGTAAAACAAAAATGGTTTGAGTATTTTGGAGAGATACGGTATTTTTGTTAAACGCTTTATATTATCGTAAGTTTTTATAAAAAGAAAAATAAAAGTGAAAACTTGGGAACAGCGTAAGTTATCAGAAATAGCTATAGAAAAATTATCAAATGGGATAATGAATAATCAAGCAAATGATGAAACGGGATTAAGACATATTAACGTTATTAACATGTATGATCCAGATAAGATTCACCCAGAAAAATTGACATTCAGTAATTATGATGAAGATGCTGTAAAAAAATGTAATGTTGAATGGGGAGATATTTTCCTGACAAGAAGTTCGCTGAAACCAGAAGGTATTGCAGAATCTAATGTTTTACTGGATTCAGGACGTTTTGTATATGATGACCATCTTATAAGACTTAAGCTTGATAAAGAAAAATATGATCCATTTTTTGTGAAACTTAATTTATCTGGAAGTATATTCAAAAGACAATTTATTGCAAGGGCGAAGACAACGGCATTTACAACAATAGGACAAGAAGATATTGCGGAATGTTTTGGCTTATTCCCAGAAAAGGAAGAACAAGAGAAGATAGGAACATATTTTTCTAACCTAGACCACCTCATCACTCTTCACCAACGTAAGTGATATAGATTTATTGATATTGTGCTGGACGCTTGGGAACAGCGTAAGTTGGATAATGTAGCTGAATTCAGTAAGGGAAGAGGTTATTCTAAAGGTGATTTAATAGAGTTAGGAACACCAATTATTTTATATGGAAGATTATATACAAATTATGAAACCAGCATTTCAGATGTGGATACTTATGTAGAGGCAAAAGATGGTTCTGTATACAGTAGAGGTGGAGAGGTTATTGTTCCGGCATCAGGTGAATCGGCGGAGGATATCGCAAGAGCTGCTACCGTTGATAAATCAGGCATTTTGCTTGGTGGAGATTTGAATGTTGTAATGCCGAATGAAGATATTAATTCTGGGTTTTTAGCGATATCTATTTCTAATGGAAATCCACAACGAGAACTGGCAAAAAGGGCACAGGGAAAATCAGTGGTTCATATTCATAATGAGGAGATAAGAAATCTTCGTGTTCCATTTCCGATAAAGGTGGAGCAGAACAAAATAGTAGAGTATTTTTTTAACCTTGATCACCTCATCACTCTTCACCAGCATAAGCTATTTTGCGCAAAAAATGTAATGAAATACATAACAACCGATATAAACACACCCAAAAAGGAGGCTATTATGGCAGAATTAGAGTCCGTGATAGAGCAGAAACTTATTGAACAACTGATTTATGGTGATTCACAATGGACGTATCGCGAAGACTTAAAAACAGAAGCAGATCTTTGGAAGAATTTCAGATATATTCTTGAACAGAATAATAAGGAACGTTTAAATGGAGAACCACTTTCGGATGCAGAATTTGAACAGGTAAAGAATCAACTGCAGTTTTCATCATTCTATAAGGCTGGCGAATGGTTAGTTGGTGAAAATGGAAAAGTAATGGTACACGTACAAAGGGATACCGAACGGTTGCATCTTGTTGTGATGAATCATGAGCATATTGCAGGTGGCAGCAGTGTTTATGAGGTGATTAATCAGTACAATGCGTTAAAAATGGATGAGGATAGTAGTGTAAATGCAAGAGACCGAAGATTTGATGTTACTCTTATGATCAATGGATTGCCGATGATTCATATAGAATTGAAAAATAAGCAGCATTCGTACATGGATGGATTCTGGCAGATAAAAAAATATATTGGAGAGGGAAAATTTACGGGAATATTCTCAGCTGTACAGATGTTTGTAATCAGTAATGGGGTTGATACAAAATATTTTTCAGCTGCAAGTGATACCGAATTGAATCCGAAGTTTATCAGTGGATGGCTGGATAAGGAAAATAACGCAGTTTCCGATTACCTTGTTTTTGCAAAAAGTGTGCTTCGTATTCCTGAGGCACATGAGATGATCGCAAGATATACAGTATTGGATGAAGAGGCAAAGCGTTTGATTTTGTTGCGCCCTTATCAGATCCATGCAATAGAAGCAATTCGTGATGCTTCTAAGACTGGAAAATCTGGTTTTGTATGGCATACAACTGGATCAGGAAAAACCTTAACTTCTTATAAAGCTACCAGAAATTTGTTAATGGATATTCCGGCGATTGATAAAGCTATTTTTTTAATTGATCGAAAAGATCTGGATACGCAGACCACCATGGCATTTCAGGCATATGCGAATAATGATCTTATAGATGTAGATGAGACAGACAATGTGTTTGATTTAAAGAAAAAGTTGAAATCAGATGATCGTCAGGTGATTGTGACAACGATCCAGAAATTGCAGAGATTAATCACCAGAAAATTGCAGGAAGGTACACCGGAATATCACAAAATTAAAAACCTGAAAATTGCATTTGTTGTAGATGAATGTCATAGAGCTGTCACTCCTGGAACAAAACGGGAAATAGAAAGATTTTTTGGAAATTCCTTATGGTATGGATTTACAGGCACTCCCCGGTTTGCGGAAAATCCATATCCACAGATGGGAGATCTGCCTCGTACTACACAGGAATTATATGGAGATTGCCTGCATAAATATACGATTCAGAATGCCATTCATGACAATGCCGTTTTAGGATTTCAGGTGGAACATAATGGTCCCAAAAATAAAAAGGATGAAACGGACAGTAATCTTTATGTAACCGAAAGTCATATGTTGAAAGTACTCGAGGTGATTTTGAATAAATCTTATTATAAGTTGGGATTTCAAAATGGAAAAGGAAAGACATATGAGGGGTTACTTACAACAAGTTCCATCCAATTGGCACAAAAATATTATGATTTGTTGAAAATGGTAAAGGAAGGGAAGACAACACTTAAAATAGATGAAAAAATAAAACAGGTATTACCGGATTTTCCAAAGTTTGCAATTACTTATTCCGTAACAGAAAACGAAGAAGGTTCCCATGTAAATCAGCAGAAGATGCAGGAATCATTAGATGATTACAATAAAATGTTTGGAACAAAATATGAGATTTCTCAAATACAGGGATACAATGGAAATCTGAATAAGCGTCTTGCAAGGAAGGATGCAAAATATAAGAGCAGAAATGAGCAGCTGGATCTGGTGATTGTAGTCGATCGACTCCTGACCGGTTTTGATGCACCGTGTCTGTCAACGATATTCATTGACAGACCGCCAATGGGACCGCACGATTTGATTCAGGCATTTTCCAGAACAAATCGTATTTATGATAAAAATAAAGTATATGGTCAGATTGTTACATTTCAGGCACCAAAATTATTTAAGGAGAGTGTTGACAATGCGGTACGATTGTATTCTGCAGGAAGTACACAAACAGCTCTTCTGGCAGATTGGAAAGAGGTGGAATCGGCATTTCGCAAGTCATTAAAAGCACTTCGAATATCTGCAGAGACTCCGGAAGAAGTTCCGGGAATGTCAATAAAAGAGAAAAAAATATTTGTTAAGCTGTTTCAGGATTTTGACAAGTTTTTTGCGCAATTAAAATCATTTACACAGTATGAAGATAATATGCTGGCTGGATATGGTATTACGGAAGATGAGTATACGGATTATGCAGGACAGTACTTAAATGCAAAAGAGGAAATTAAAGAAGATACCGATGGTCAAATTGATGATCCGGGAGTGCCTGTCGTAGATGAAGATTATGAATTAATGGCATACAGTCATACAAAGATTGATTATGAGTATATTATCAATCTGATCCAGAACATTGTATCACCAGATGAAGAATCACAGGATGTTACACAGGAACAGAAACAAAAGCAGATGGATGAGGTAAAGCAATATGTGGAAGAACTCAGAAAAGATAATCCGAAAGTAGCTGAGATAATGACCACTTTAATTGGAGAAATTGAGCAGGATGTAAATAAGTATAAAGGACAGTCCATTCTGAATATTGTTGAAAATATGAAACAAGAGTGTATTGAAAAAGTAGTTACAGATTTTTGTATTACATGGTATACGTCTAAAGATGATGTTATGTATGCGGCAATGCATTATCGAAATGGAGAGATCCCGAATGAGAGTGCAATTAAAGAGACAGCAAATTTTACCAGTTACAAAGAAGTACAGGAGAGAGCAATTCCAAAATTTAAATATTATACAATGATGATTGCTGAGTTAAGAAAAACTCTGGATGAAGAAATTAAACCTCTTATGAACCATTAGGATTGATTTGTATATATAAATATTCTTTACTGTTCTTATCAGCGTAAGTAGTACAGGAAACGGAGGTGCTTATGCGAAATGATGAGAACACCACAGAACTTTTCTGTAATTATTATAAGGAATGGGTTAATGTATATAAGAAGGATGCCATAAGAGAAGCAACTTTGGCAAAATACCGAATGACACAAAAGTGGGTAGAAAAACTGGTGCCGGATTTGAAAGTATCTGAACTTACAAGAACGATGTATCAGCAGCTTTTAAATGATTATGCAAAAGAACATGAAAGACAGACAACACTTGATTTTCATCATCAGTTGAAAGGAGCAATTCTGGATGCCGTTGATGAGGGACTGATAGAAAGAGATCCTACAAGAAAAGCAATTATTAAAGGAAAAACACCAAAAGTAAAAAAGATTAAATATCTCAATCAGTTTGAACTTCATACATTGATTGCACATCTTGACATAAAGGAAAAACCAAATTGGGATTGGTTTATTCTATTGGTTGCCAAAACGGGTATGCGTTTTTCAGAAGCACTTGCAATTACTCCAGCAGATTTTGATTTTGCAAGGCAGACATTATCGGTAAGCAAAACCTGGGATTATAAAGGAACAGGTGGTTTTTTACCTACTAAAAACAAGTCATCGGTCAGAAAAATACAAATAGATTGGCAAATTGTTGTAAAGTTCTCTGAATTGGTTAAAAATCTGCCGGAGGATAAGCCGATTTTTGTAGGAGAAGAAAAAATATATAATTCAACGGTTAATGATGTTCTTGCGAGGCATTGCAGGGATTGTGGTATTTCAGTGATTTCAATTCATGGGCTTCGACATACACATGCATCACTGTTATTATTTGCAGGAGTATCCATTGCCAGTGTAGCAAGACGCTTGGGACATGCCAGTATGACTACTACCCAGAAAACATATTTACATATTATACAGGAACTTGAAAACAAGGATGTAGATCTGGTAATGAGGACATTATCTGGATTATAGAACATTAAGATTTTAAAATTGTGCTGCTTACGCTGAAGCTCTCTGTTTCATGACACTGTATACCATTATAGCAGAATAAAACCGCACGACCTGTACATACTATCAGAAAAACAAAGTAAGGAGAGACAGTATGGATCAGCAGGTTGGATCAGGGAGTCTTTGCTTTGCAAAGGCTCCTTTTATTATTGGAACAGCATCTGTGGTTGGAACCAAAGAGGGGGAAGGTCCCCTGGCAGATGCCTTTGACTGTATCGGACCGGATGATAAATTTGGTCAGCAGACATGGGAGGCCGCAGAGAGCAGTCTGCAGAAAGAAGCATTGACGCTTGCCCTCGGGAAAGCAGATCAAAAGCCGGAAGATATGAGGTATCTGTTTGCCGGAGATCTGCTTGGACAGCTGATTGCCTCATCATTTGGACTGAAAACGTTTGAAATTCCACTGTTTGGACTGTACGGGGCATGTTCCACGTGTGGAGAAGCGCTGGCACTTTCTGCAATGACGGTAGCGGCTGGATATGCGGATCGCGTGGCTGCAGTCACTTCGAGCCATTTTGCCAGCGCGGAAAAACAGTTCCGTTTTCCGCTGGAATACGCAAACCAGCGTCCGGTAAGTGCCACATGGACAGTGACCGGAGGCGGTGCATTTATTCTGTCAAAAGAGGCGAAGCAGCCGCTGGCAAAGGTGGCGGGGGTCACAACCGGAAAGATTGTAGATTACGGAATCAAAGATTCCATGAATATGGGAGCCGTGATGGCACCGGCTGCCGCTGAGCTGATTGCGCAGAATCTTACGGATTTTAAACGAAAACCGGAAGATTATGACCGGATTATCACGGGAGACCTGGGAGAAGTCGGTCAGCAGATTCTGTTTGATCTGCTGCTGAAAAAAGGCATGGATATCCGCAAGCAGCATGAGGACTGTGGCATGTTAATTTTTGATTCACAGACACAGGGAACCGGTTCCGGAGGATCGGGATGCGGATGTGCAGCCTCGGTGCTGAGTGCGCATTTTCTGCCAAAACTGGCAAGCGGGGAATTGAAAAGAATACTTTTTGTGCCGACAGGCGCACTGCTTTCTACGGTCAGTTTCAATGAAGGACAGACAATACCGGGGATTGCACACGGTGTTGTGCTGGAAAGCTGTATTTCATCCGCAAAAAAGGAGGGATAAGGATATGCAGTATGTAATTGCATTTGTAACAGGGGGAATGATCTGTGCACTGTCACAGATCCTGATGGAAAAAACAAAAATGCTTCCGGGACGTATCATGGTTCTTTTGGTCTGCCTTGGGGCCATCCTTGGATTTGTGGGGATCTATGAGCCGTTTTCCAAATGGGCGCAGGCGGGCGCGAATGTGCCGCTTCTGGGATTTGGAAACAATCTCTGGAAGGGGGTCAAAGAGATGGTGGACAAGAAAGGATTTATCGGTATTTTTCTGGGCGGTTTTAAAAACTGTGCGGCAGGGCTTTCCGCAGCACTCGTTTTTTCTTATATTGCCTCCCTGCTCTGCCAGCCAAAGATGAAAAAGCACTAGCAAATCTGGAAAATTCTGTTGTATAATAAATGGGAATTTTGCACACACTAGCTCTGTAGATCAAATAAAAGGAGATATGTGTGATGAAAAAATTAAAAGTTCTGATGATGGGCGGAATGCTTGCAGCAGGGATCTGTCTGTTTGCGGCCTGTGGTACAGCAAATGATGACGGAACGAACAATGGTGTAAACGATACTTCCAATACACAGGTTACTACACAGGAAAATATTCCGGGAACGGACAATACGACTGGAAATGGTACAACAGACAATAATACGGATGCCGGAAATTCCCAAAACGATGGCAATGTCGGAAAAGATATCGGGGATGTGGGAAAAGATGTCGTGGATGGTGTGAAAGATGCCGGTGATGCTGTGGCAGATGGCGTGGATGATGCAATTGACGCGGTAGATCCGGATGCAGACACAAACAATGGCGGTAAGACCAATACCGGACGTTAGACAGGATTACCTATGAAAAAAGAAACTTACGTTAAAATGACCCAGCCGTTTCGGGATGACCCGAAACGTGCGCGGGCGTTACATAGAGCAAATAAAATATTGACGGTTGTGATTTTTGTGGCATATCCATGCCTGCTTCTGTGGCTGCTGTGGCAGAAGGATATGCGGCTATATAAAGCCATCTGTGTGCCGCTGGACGGATTTATTATTGTGACGGTTGTGCGGGCCTGGATCAACCGAAAACGGCCGTATGAAATATTTGAACTGCCATCTGTGATTCCAAAAGATACGAAAGGACATTCCTGGCCGAGCCGGCATGTGTTTTCCGCGGCAGTGATTGCGTTTACGTTCTGGTTTGTGTGCCCGGCTGTGGGGATTGTATTTTTGCTTATGACAGTTGCTATTGCATGGATCCGGGTAGTTTCTGGAGTGCACTTTATCAGTGATGTAGTGGCGGGATTTCTTTTTGCTGCGTTTTTTTCTTTGTTTTTTTAGTGTGGTTTTCACCGGCTATGCCGGAAAAATTACTGGCTTTCTTTCCGGAACTGGCGCGGTGTCATGCTGTATTTTTGTTTGAACACCCGGTTAAAATAGGAAAGATTTTCAAAACCGGATTCCGCCGCAATATCCAGAATGGAGGAGTCGGAAGTTGTCAGCAGACGCGAGGCGATTGTCAGGCGGTAGTCCCGCAGATAGTCCACGAAAGACGTTCCCATAGTTTCTTTGAAATACCGCATAAAATGAGATTCGGAAAAATCAACGGTTGCCGCGATGTCGGCAATCGTTATTTTTTGCATGTAATTATTTTCAATGTATTTTAAAACAATTTTCATTTTATCAAGCGTTTTGCGGTTACTGCCTGTCGTTAAGTTTCGGCAGCGGTTGTCTAAAATAAAGAAAAACTGGTACAACTGACTTTTGATGTACAGTTCATAGCCCTGTGGTTTGGTCTTGCTGATTTCGTCACAGGCATCAATTGGCATGATGACATCTGTGTAATAAGGATAGACAGGGGTGAAGATGGTTGGAACCGTGACTTTTCCGCTCATAAGAGGAAGAAGAAAATCGGTGGCAGTCACATCGTTCTGCCGTGGAATCAGCATACTCGGATTAAAGATGATATTTTCATATTCCATGAAGGCATCTTCCAGCTGGTCAATGGAGTGGAGCTGTCCCGGAAGAATAAGAACCAGAGTCGGACCTTTTACTTTGTATTCCCGGAAATCTACCGTAATGCGTCCCATCCCCTTTTTGATGTAGATCAGTTCCAGTTCATCGTGCCAGTGCAGCGGTACACGCGGAAAATCCAGTGGGATCGAGCATAGATATGTATTATAAGGGAAGATGATATCCCCATGTGTGATGGTTTCGTGATAATTTTCATATTCAAGTATATTCATATCTTTATTTTAGCAGAATTGTCCTATGACTGTAAAGGACAAAAACGACAGAAAACGCATGAAACAGGCGAAAACACAGGATATGCAGGCACTGTGGAAATGTACTAAGACAGGTGGCACGAAATTGGTGGAATTTAACAGCTGGGCGTTATTTGAATATGAAAAATGATAGAATAGTATCAGTTTTTGCTTGAATACGACAAGAAATCAGCAGGAAAAAATCATATACTGAGTACATCAAAACAACACGAAATCTTGTGGGAGGGAAAATACATGACTTTAGCAAAAGCAGTATCCATGAAGTATAACAAGACCATTGAGAAGTGTTCCAATGAAGAAATTTATTATGCACTTCTTGACATGACAAAGCAGATGGCAGAGGACAAGGTCAGCAATGAGGGAAAAAAGAAGCTGTACTACATCTCTGCAGAGTTTTTGATCGGAAAGCTTTTGTCCAACAACCTGATCAACCTTGGCATTTATGACAGTGTAAAATCCGAACTTGAAGCATCTGGAAAAAATATCGGTGAGATTGAGGAGATCGAACTTGAGCCTTCACTCGGAAATGGCGGACTTGGACGTCTGGCAGCATGTTTCGTAGATTCCATCGCAACACTCGGATTAAACGGTGACGGTGTCGGATTAAATTATCACTACGGATTGTTCAAACAGGTATTTGATCACAATCTGCAGAAAGAGACTCCAAACCCATGGATCACACCGGACAGCTGGCTGACAAAGACCGATATCACCTATCCGGTACAGTTCGGCGGATTTACCGTACAGTCCAGATTATATAACATTGATGTTGTTGGATACAACAACCGTACGACAAAGCTTCGTCTGTTCGATATTGAAACGGTGGATGAGAGCATTGTCGGAGATACCATTGATTTTAACAAAGATGACATTGCAAAGAATCTGACCTTATTCCTGTATCCGGACGATTCCGATGATAAGGGACGTCTTCTGCGTGTATATCAGCAGTATTTCATGGTAAGCAATGCCGCAAGACTGATTCTTGATGAGGCAGTTGAGAAGGGATCAAACCTGCATGATCTGGCAGATTATGCGACCGTTCAGATCAACGATACCCATCCGTCCATGGTTATCCCGGAGCTGATCCGTCTGTTACAGGAGCGTGGAATTCTTATGGATGAGGCTGTATCTATTGTATCTAAGGTTTGTGCATACACCAACCACACAATTCTTGCAGAAGCACTTGAAAAATGGCCGATCGGATTCCTTGAGAAAGCAGTTCCTCAGCTGATGCCGATCATCCGCGAATTGGACAACCGTGTACGTGCAAAGGTTTCCGATGAAAGCACCTATATTATCAAAGACGGTCTGGTACACATGGCACATATGGATATCCACTACGGATACAGTGTTAACGGTGTTGCATACCTGCACACAGAGATCTTAAAGAACAGTGAGTTAAATAACTTCTACAAGCTCTATCCGGAGAAGTTTAACAATAAGACAAACGGAATCACATTCCGCCGCTGGCTCATGTCCTGCAACCCGGAACTTTCCGCAATGATTACTGACCTGATCGGCGATGGCTGGAAGAAGGATGCCAATGAGCTGGAGAAACTTGGCAATTTCGTAAACGATGATGCCGTTCTCGACCGTCTCCTTGCAGTAAAGGCCGGAAAGAAGGCAGATCTGAAGAATTACCTGAAGATGAAACAGGGATTTGATATTGATGAAAATTCCATCTATGATATTCAGGTAAAGAGACTGCATGAGTACAAGAGACAGCAGATGAATGCACTCTATGTCATCCATAAATATTTCGAGATCAAGGAAGGAAAGAAGCCGGCAACTCCGATCACGGTATTCTTCGGAGCAAAGGCAGCACCTGCATATATTATCGCAAAGGATATCATTCACCTGATTCTCTGCTTACAGCAGATCATCAACAATGATCCGGAAGTCAGCCCATACTTAAAGGTATTTATGGTAGAAAACTACAATGTAACCATGGCTGAAAAGATGATTCCGGCATGTGATATTTCCGAGCAGATTTCTCTGGCTTCCAAGGAAGCATCCGGAACCGGTAACATGAAGTTCATGTTAAACGGAGCACTGACACTTGGAACTATGGACGGAGCAAATGTTGAGATCGCAGAGCTGGTTGGAAATGAGAATATCTTTACTTTCGGTGAGGATTCCCAGACTGTTATCGACCGCTATGCAAGAGGCGATTACAACTCCAGAAGCTACTATGAGAAAGATTCTGAGTTAAAGAGAGCCGTTGACTTTATTGTAAGTGACACTGTAAAGTCTGTAGGATGCAGTGAGAACTTAGAGCGTCTGTACAATGAGTTGTTAAACAAAGACTGGTTTATGACATTCCCGGATTTCGAGGAATATATTGCAACCAGAGAGAAAGCTTATACAGCTTATACCGATCGCAAGGCATGGGCAAAGAAAGCACTGATCAACATCAGCAAGGCAGGTTTCTTCTCATCTGACAGAACGATTGAGCAGTACAACAAAGAAATCTGGAAATTATCATAAAAATATTTTAACTCCTCCTTTAGTGGGAACCGTATGTTTCGGTTCCCACTTTTTATTGTGCCGGGCACACGGGAACGGGCACGGTGTTTTTAAAATTTTACTGGAAGAATGGGGGTGAATTGGATATAATAAATATTATGAGGTTACAGGGGAGAAAATGGATATAATGTGCGAAGGAGGAACGCTATGAAATGGAAAGGGCGAAGACTGCTTGCCATGGCACTTACCGGTATCTTGCTTGCAGGATGCGGGGCAGCCGGACAGGTCGATGATTATGCAACGAATGAGGGAAGTACACAGGAGGCTTCCACCAAAACAACGGGAACTGAAAGCGGAGGGATTTCAAAGGACAAGATCAAGGTAGGGGTTTTGCACTTATCGGATCCGGCAGAAGGCAGTGGATATACCTATACACATGATCTCGGCATTCAGGCAATGCAGCAGAATCTTGGATTATCAGATGAACAGATTGACAGAAAAATAAATGTTGATGATTCCGATAAAGAGGCAACCGAAAAAGCGATTCAGGAGTGTGTGGATGATGGATGCAATATTATTTTTACCACCAGCTGGGGATATATGGATGCTACGGAGGAGATGGCGGAAAAATATCCGGATATATATTTTGCACATGGAACAGGATACAAAAGCAACGGAAAGAATTTTGTAAACTATTTCGGGCGAATCTATCAGGCAAGATATTTAAGCGGAATCGTAGCGGGAATGAATACCAAAACCAATAAGCTGGGATATGTGGCAGCGATGGATTCCTCCAATTCCGAAGTGACAGGAGGTATTGATGCCTTTGCACTTGGGGTGTATTCCGTGAAACCGGAAGCAAAAATCTATGTAAAAGTCACGAACAGCTGGTTTGACCCGGATGCGGAGAAAGCAGCAGCACAAACCCTGTTAAATATGGACTGTGATGTGGTCACGCAGCACTGTGATACAGAATATCCACAGACAATGGCACAGGAAAAAGGGGTGTATGGTATCGGGTACAATTCCGATATGAGCAAAAATGCTCCGGATGCCTGTCTGTGCAGCGTGATCTGGAACTGGGGTGCTTATTATACAGCAGCAGTGCAGAGCGTGATTGACGGTACCTGGGATGGAAGCAATTATTATGGCGGTATGAATGAAAATCTGGTAGGGATTACGTCACTTTCTGATTTTTGCACAGATGGAACACAGGAGGCTGTGGATACTGCAAAAGAAGATATTTTATCCGGGAAAAACGGTGTGTTTGACGGTGTGATTGAAACAAATACCGGGGAAACGGTTGGTGAAGAAGGAAAAACGCTGGATGATGCCACAATTACAGGTGGAATCAACTGGTATTTTAAAACCGTTGAAGTGGTAGAATAGGGGGCATATATGAGTATACGAAAGAAAATTCTTGCAATCAGCATAGGGCCGGTGCTTGTATTAGGGGTAATTACCCTGCTTTTTATGCTTACGATGGTTAAAAGCTCCCTGATGGATGAGGTACAGGATGCATTAAAAGGTACCGCGGCAGCCACCCTTGCCGCCTATGACCAGAATACCGGGGATTATCTGGAAAGTACCAATGGGGATATCTGGAAAGGAAGCTATAATATATCAAAGTCGGAGAGTCTTGTGGACCGGATCAAAGAGAATACCGGTATGGATGTAACCTTTTTTTATGGAAACAAAAGGATTATGACATCTGCACTGGATAAAAAAGGAAACCGTATCCTTGGTTCAGAAGCCGGAGAGCGTGTGGTGAATCAGGTGATCAAAGGGAAAAAGCCGTTTTTCAGTACAAATGTTTCACTGGATGGGACGAGAAATTATGGATATTTTATTCCAGTGTATCAGAATGGAACGACAGATCAGGTTATCGGTATGGTGTTTGTCGGAACCAATAAGGCACGAAAAGATGCAATTGTCAATAAAATCCTTGGAAGTATTATGATGGCATTGCTTGTAGTGATGCTTTTGTGCATTGTTACGGCGATGCGCATGGCAGCCTCTATCAGTAAAAATATCAAAAACAGTGTTGCTGTTGTAGGAAAACTTGCAGATGGTGATTTAAATGTGTGGGTAGATGAAAAACTTCTGAAACGAAAGGATGAGATTGGTGATCTGTCTCGCGGAACCATGACATTAAGGGATGCCATGAAGTCCGTAATCCGGGATATTTCAGAAAATGCAAAGCAGCTGCTTTCAACGTCACAGATTCTGGGTACGGCAGCAGACAACACCAATGGAACAATGTCACAGGTACAGCAGGCGGTCAGCCTTGTAGTGGATAATTCCAGTGAGCAGGCGAAAAATTCGAGAAATACTTCGGATCATATGAAAATTATGGGGGAGAATATCACGGAAACTACAGCAGAGGTACAAAATCTGGATCAAAATGCCACATTTATGCATTCTTCCAGCGAAAATGCTTCCGCAACGCTGGAAAAACTCTGTGGGATCAATGAACAGGTGGAGCAGATGCTGGCACAGGTTCAGCAGCAGACCGACCGGACAAACGATTCTGTACAGAAGATCCAGCAGGCCACAACCATCATTTCTTCTATTGCAGAGGAAACCAATCTGCTGAGCCTGAATGCCTCCATTGAAGCTGCCCGGGCGGGAGAAAGCGGCCGCGGATTCGCTGTGGTGGCAGGTCAGATTAAAAAACTTGCAGAGCAATCGGATCAGTCGAGTCAGGAAATTGAGCAGATAGCGTCAACGCTGATCAGGGATTCTTCCCTTGCTGTGGAAAGTATGCAGAGTATGCAGCAGATTATTACCAGCCAGAGTGAGAGCATGGCAGAAACGCAGAATATTGTAAAAGAAGTGCTGGGCGAAATTAACAGTTCCATGCAGAGCATCAAACAGATCAAAGCAAGTACCAGACGTCTGGAAGATTCCAGAAATGAAGTCGTTCAGGCAGTTGGGGAATTGTCCGGAATTGCGGAAGAAAATGTGGAAAGCACGAAAAAAACCTACGATGGAACACAGGAAGTTGTGGGAACGTTCCAGCAGGTATATGTAAGTGCCGAGCAGTTGCGTGAGATTTCTGATAAACTGGTAAAAGGAATCGGGTATTTTCATATTTAAAAGAAACACAGAGTGTCGGAAAATTCCGGCACTCTTTTTATGTCATGAATCTGGTATAAATCCTGTGATTCTGATATTCATAAATTTGTAAATCCGTTACAATGGGGTAAAAGGCTTGAAAATTGAAAGGTTGGAGGTTTCACATGAATTTTGGATATTTTGATGATGAGAAAAGAGAGTATGTAATCACACGCCCGGATACACCGGCACCGTGGGCGAATTATCTGGGGTCACCGGAGTATGGTGCGCTGATTTCAAATAATGCAGGAGGATACAGTTTTGCCAGATCTGGTGCAAACGGAAGAATCCTGCGTTATATTTTTAACCAGTTTGATCAGCCGGGACGCTATATTTATCTGCGGGATAATGAGAGCAAAGACTACTGGTCTGCATCCTGGCAGCCGGTAGGAAAAGATCTGGAAAGTTATAAAAGTGAGTGTCATCATGGAACAGCATACACAAAGATGCTTGCAGATTACAGTGGAATCCATTCTGAAGTATGTTATTATGTGCCGTTGAATCAGACATATGAGGTCTGGCATCTGAAAGTGACCAATGCGTCAGCGTGTGAAAGAAACCTGACCATCACCGGTTATGCGGAATTTACCAACAACAATAATTATGAACAGGATCAGGTAAATCTGCAGTATTCCCAGTTCATCACGAGTACGGTATTTGAGACAAACCGTATCCGGCATATTATTCACGGTAATCTGGACTGGGTGAAAGAAGGAGAGGAAGTGGATAACAAGCTTGCAATCTCCCGTTTCTTTGCACTGACCGGTGCACCGGTGGACAGTTACTGTGGAGATAAAGAATCGTTTCTTGGACGCTATCACGGATATCATAATCCGGTGGGGGTGGAAAACGGAAAATTATCCGGGGAAATGTGCTACAACGAAAACGGGTGCGGAGCACTGGCAGCTCAGATGCTTCTGAAACCGGGAGAAACAAAGGAAATTGCATTTCTTGTCGGAATGAAAGAACATGAGGAAGCAGAAGTAATCTGTAACCGCTATGCAGATGTGGCAGCACAGTGTGAGACGGAACTGAAAGAACTGACGGGCTACTGGCATGAAAAACTGGAACATTTTCAGGTACATACACCAAGCAGGGAATTTGATACCATGATCAATACCTGGAACGCATACAACTGTTTTATGACATTCATCTGGTCACGTGCGGCGTCGTTTTTCTACTGTGGTCTGCGAAACGGTTACGGATACCGCGATACCGTGCAGGATATTCAGGGTGTGATTCATCTTGCACCGGAGATGGCACTCGAAAAGATCCGGTTTATGCTTTCGGCACAGGTGGATAACGGAGGAGGACTTCCGCTTGTCAAATTTACACACAATGCCGGACATGAGGATACGCCGGATGATGCTTCCTATGTACAGGAAACCGGGCATCCGGCATATCGTGCGGATGATGCTCTGTGGCTGTTTCCAACGGTATATAAATATATTGCGGAGTCCGGAAATCTGGCATTTATCGATGAAGTGATTCCGTTTGCCAATAAAGATGAAGCCACGGTATACGAGCACTTGAAGAGAGCACTTGCGTTTTCTGTGAATCATCTGGGACCGCACGGACTTCCGGCAGGACTTTATGCGGACTGGAATGACTGTCTGCGTCTGGGCAAAAATGGAGAGTCCTCGTTTGTTGCACTGCAGTTTTATTATGCAATGACGATTTTAAAACAGTTTGCCGCATACAAAGAAGATCAGGCATATATGGATTATCTGGAAGAAGAACAGAAAAAACTTGGAACATTAATTAACAATCTCTGCTGGAATGAGGATCGTTTTATCCGTGGATTTACGGAAGCCGGAGAGGTGATTGGAAAACGCACGGATCCGGAAGCAAATATGTGGCTGAATCCACAGAGCTGGGCTGTGATCAGTGGACTGGCAACAAAGCAGCAGGCAGAACTTTCCATGGAAAATGTAAGAAAGCGGTTAAACACAGAGTATGGAGCGATTCTGATGGACCCACCATATCATCTGCATGCATTTGACGGAGCACTGGCTGTGATTTACAATCCCGGTACAAAAGAAAATGCCGGTATCTTTTCCCAGTCGCAGGGATGGCTGATTCTGGCAGAAGCATTGCTGGGGCATGGGGATCAGGCATTTACCTATTTTATGGAAAATGCACCGTCTGCACAGAACGATCGTGCTGAGATCCGGAAACTGGAGCCATACTGTTATGGACAGTTTACGGAAGGAAAAGACAGCCCGCATTTTGGTCGTTCCCATGTGCACTGGCTGACCGGAACTGCTTCCACTGTAATGGTAGGATGTGTGGAAGGAATCCTTGGCATGCGTCCGGACTTTGGAGGACTTCGTATTGCACCATCCATTCCGGCGGACTGGGATCAGTTTACCATTGAGAAGGATTTCCGGGGAAAACATCTTCATATTGTGGTAGAAAATCCAGAGCATGTACAGAGTGGATGCAAAGCGTTGTACGTGAATGAGGAAAAGATGGGAGACAACTACATTCCGGTAGAAAAAATGACCGATCAGACGAAGGTACGCCTTGTGATGGCATAGAAGGGAGAAGTTATGAAAAACGATATGCAGTTTACAGGAAAAAACGGAGAATTTCAAATCCGTCATATGGTTGAAAAAACACAGCTCAATTTTCCGGTGGCAAATGAAGAGGGAGTCAAAAGCAGCGTGACGCAGACCTTCGGCGGCGATTGTAAGTTGGATCAGAACCATTTTCTGCTGGAACCGGTGAGCATCGAAAATCTGCACAATAACAGAAGTACCCGCAATGTCTGGTGTACAATCAACCGGAAGGAACATGTGTCACTGACCGGAGTTTCGGCGCAGGCAGAATATGCACATTTCCTTGGAAAAGAGGATGAAGTGACATTCGATGCCGGATTTATGTGGCAGGAGACGAAGCGGGAATTAAAAGAACAGAAAATCGAGGCAGCCGTGCGGATCTTTGCTCCGCTTGGAGTACCGGCAGAATTGATGCAGGTGCGCGTTACCAATAAATCGGATATGGATATGTGTGTGCGCGTGACTTCTGCTATCCCAATTTACGGCAGAAGCGCGGATAATCTGCGCGATCACCGCCATGTAACTTCCCTGCTTCACCGGATCCGTACTACCGGACGCGGCGTGATCTGTAAACCGGTATTGTCATTTGATGAACGCGGACATCAGAAAAATCATATGATTTATTTTGAGATGGGCAGTCAGGGAGATGGAACAAAACCGGAATCGTTCTTCCCAACGGTGGAATCGTTTATCGGAGAAACCGGAACATTTCTGGCACCGGATGCGCTTAAAAATAAAGGAAAAGGCTGTCCGGCCGGTTGTACCGTGGATGGAAAAGAAGCAATGGGGGCGATGGCATTTCCGGAGATTACCCTTGCAGCAGGAGCACATGTCGATTATATTCTGCTTGGTGGCATGACAGAGGATCCAAAGCTGGCAGAACAGGCAGCAGAAATGTTTTGCACGACCAAACAGGCAGATGCTGCCTTTGAACAGGCAAAAAATTACTGGAATGGGCTGGTCAATATTTCCTTTGAAACCGGAAACCCCAGAGAAGACAGTTATCTGAAATGGATCTGTTTCCAGCCGGTTCTTCGCAGAATCTACGGATGTTCGTTTTTGCCGTACCATGATTATGGCAGAGGCGGCAGGGGCTGGCGTGATCTGTGGCAGGATTGTCTCTCCCTTCTGATTCTCGACCCGAAGGAAGTTCGCTCCATGATTTTAAACAGCTTTGCGGGTGTCCGTTTTGACGGGACCAATGCGACAATTATCGGGGATAAGCCGGGAGAATTTGTTGCAGACCGCAACAATATTACAAGAGTCTGGATGGATCATGCGTACTGGCCGTTTGTTACCACAAAATTGTATCTGAACCAGACGGGAGATCTGGATATTCTGGATCAGAAAGTGGCGTATTTTAAGGACCCGCAGGCAAAGCGTGGAACTGCCGGGGACGCAGAGTGGACACCGGCATATGGGATGCGCCAGAAAGATGTAAATGGCAATATTTACGAGGGCACGGTTTTAGAACATCTGCTTTTGCAGAATCTGTGCGCTTTCTACGAGGCGGGAGAACATGGAATGATGCGTCTTCGTGGTGCTGACTGGAATGATGCACTGGATATGGCAGCGGAAAAAGGAGAAAGCGTGGCTTTTACCTGTGCGTATATCGGAAATCTTCGTGATTTGGCAGATACCCTTGAAAAATACGAAGCGGCAAGCGGAAAGAAAGAGATTACACTGGCAAAAGAGATGGAAATTCTGATCAGACAGGACCGCACATCGTATGATTCGGCAGAAAAACGGAATGTTGTTTTAAACAATTATGTGAGTCAGTGTGTGCATAATATTTCTGGAGAACAGATTTCTGTGGATATCAGTACTCTGGTGCAGAATCTGCGGGAGCGTGCTGACTGGTATACCGGATTGATCCGTACGCAGGAATGGGTAACGGATGAAAACGGAAATGGCTGGTTTAACGGATATTATGATAATCACGGCAGACCGGTGGAAGGCAAAAGGGATAATCATGTCCGTATGATGCTGACCGGTCAGGTATTTTCTGTTATGGGAAATGTCGCAGATGATGCACAGACCGCTGCGATTATAAAAAGTGCAGACCTGTATCTGTATAAAAAAGAGGTGGGAGGCTACCGGCTGAACACGGATTTTAAGGAAGAAAAATTTGATCTGGGACGAATGTTTGGATTTGCTTATGGCGAAAAAGAAAATGGTGCGGTTTTTTCCCATATGACGGTGATGTATGCAAATGCATTGTATCAGAGAGGTTTTGTAAAGGAAGGATATAGGGCATTGTACACTCTGCTCGAACAGGCCATGAACACACCGGTGAGCCTGATGTATCCGGGAATTCCGGAATATTTTGATGCGGACGGAAAAGGCAAATATCCGTATCTGACCGGGGCAGCCAGCTGGTATATGATGACAATGGTTACACAGATTTTTGGATTCCGCGGAGAATGGGGAGATCTGGTACTAGAACCCAAAATTCTGTTGCGGCAGTTTGACGAAAGTGGCAATTATTCGGCACAGTTCCCATTCCGTGGACAGACATACGCAGTGGTTTACCAGAATCCACAAAAGAAAGAATATGGGGATTACCGGATCACGGAAGTATGGCTGGATGGTCAGCGGTATGCCGGAGAAACAAATACAGGCATCTGCATTCCGTTTGCCGTACTTGAAGGAAAAGAAAACCATACACTTCGGATTGTTCTGGGATAGCAGAATTTTACCATGTGCTTTTGTACTTGGAACTGCGGTATTGTTTTGGGGTCATACCGACAAAGTGCTGGAATGTCTGGATAAAATGACTCTGGGAAGAAAATGATAAATAGTTTGCAATCTGAATGTAGGTAAAATCGGAAAAGCGCAGAAGATTCTGCGCTTTTTCGATTTTTTTTTCGCGGATATAATCACTGATCGACACACCGAGGTTCTGCTTAAACAACCGGGACAGATAGCTGGCAGACAAATTGGTGTAGACCGCAAGATCTTCCACGGTGATTCTTGCACTGATGTGGGCATAGATATAATCAATACACTGTGCAACCGGTTTGGATAATGCGGCATTCTTCTGCAGAAGGCGCATTTTTCCAGTGAAGTCAAGAGCCATCTCATGATGCAGATCTGATATTTCCTGAATGGTGCTGCAGGCATCCATGTGAATAATGTAAAAGTCGCTCAGACGGTAGGCCTGCTCTGTTTCCATGCCGCCGTCAATGCAATACCGTGTGACCAGTGCAACGGTAACAACAAAATGATATTTTAAGTTTGTCAGGGGATTTTTGGAAAGAATTCCCATGCCTTCGGGATTGGTAAACGCTTCTTCCTTTAAATTTTTACTGACTGCTTCGATGTTTCCGTCTTTTACGGCTTCAAAAAAGGAATATTCCTCGGAAAGTGCACGATGATGGATTTCGTATTCGCTGTCTTCGATTTCTTTTTTGCTCCATTGATTTTTCAGCATGGCAAGACCTCCTGTTTATATCTGTAGATTATGTCATGAATCTGATATATTTGCAAGCATTTTTGTATCAGAACCCATTGGAAAACTCTATAATAAAACCATGCTTAAGGCAGAAAAGAAAAGGAGGAAATTTACTATGAAAAAGAAAGCAGTCAGTGCATTATTATGTGCAACCATGGTAGCAGGAATGCTTGCAGGTTGCGGAAAAGGAAGTGATTCCGGTACACCGTCAGATACATCCAAGGGGGATGCGTCAAACGCAACAGAAAGTGCTTCATCAAATCTGAAAGATGATGGAAAGGTATTAAATATTTACTGCTGGAACGAGGAGTTCAAGAGCCGTATTACCGCACACTATCCGGATTACAAGGAAGTGGATGCAACACACGGAAAAATCGGAGATGTGGATGTTGTATGGAACATCACACCGAGTGATGACAATGCATATCAGAACAACCTGGATGCAGCACTGTTAAATCAGCAGGATGCTCCGGCAGATGACAAGATTGATATTTTTCTGGTAGAAGCGGACAACGCATTAAAGTATGTAGATACGGATTACACAGCACCGGTAAAAGATCTTGGAATTACCGATGCGGATCTTTCCAAGCAGTACCAGTACACAAAGGATATCGTAACCGATTCCAAGGGAGTGTTAAAAGGAGTTTCATGGCAGGGATGTCCAGGTGTTCTTTTCTATAACAGAGAGGCTGCAAAGGATGTACTGGGAACCGATGATCCGGATGAAGTACAGAATTATGTATGTGACTGGGATACTTTCAATGATACTGCTGCAAAAATGCAGGCAAAAGGTTACAAGATGATTTCATCTGTAAATGATACATACCGTGTATACTCCAACAATGTCTCAAGCAAGTGGGTAGAAGACGGAAAAGTACAGGTAGATGACAATATCATGAAATGGGTGGACGATTCCAAGAAACTTGTAGATGCAAAAGAGGCAGGAACCTTTGATATGTGGTCCGATGACTGGTCAAAGGGATTCTATCCGGACGGAAAAGTATTCTGCTACTTTGGACCGGCATGGCTTGTAAACTTCTCTATGGCAGCTGATACCGAAGGATCTATCGGTTACAACGGCGGATGGGGTGCAGCTCAGGGACCACAGGGATTCTTCTGGGGCGGTACATGGATCTGTGCAGCACAGGATACAGATAATGCAAGTCTTGTAAAAGACATTATGTTAAAGATGACAACCGATGATGACGTCATGAAAGACATTGTTTTAGATGATGATGATTTCGTAAACAACAACACCGTTATGAACGGACTGGCAGACGGATCAATTAAGGCAAAAGACGGAAAAGAATATAGCAGCAAGATCCTTGGAGGACAGAACCCACTGTCTATGTACTGCGCAGGTGTTGAGACACTGAATCTGAGCAACATTTCCGCATATGACCAGGGCTGCAACGAAGAGTTCCAGAAAGCAATGAAGAATTACTTTGAAGGAAAGGCAACCAAGGACGAAGCATTAGAGTTATTCTACAAAGGTGTTACCGAGAAATATCCAGAGCTTACTTACTAATTTTTGTTACACATAAGGTCTGAAGCCGGAGTCACCTCTCCCATATTATGGCTCCGGCGGGACGACCGCCAATACCGCGGAGGTAGAAATATGAATAAGAGTAAAGGAAAGGTCGTTCGTTACAACAAATGGGGCTACATTTTTCTGATCCCGTTTATTGTTGTATATGTCGTTTTTCAGCTGATACCATTGATCAGCACAATTTATAACAGCTTTTTCGAAAATTATATGTCCGGTCTCAACCAGGTTGGACCGACATTTGTAGGTTTAGATAATTACAGAGAGTTATTCAAAAGTGGAGACGTGTGGATTTATTTTAAAAATACAATGATCCTCTGGATTATGTGTTTTATTCCGCAGATCTTTTTTTCACTCCTGCTGGGCGCATGGTTCTCCGATGTACGCCTGCGCTTGAAAGGATCACGTTTTTTTAAGACCGTGATCTACCTGCCAAATCTGATCATGGCATCTGCATTTTCCATGTTGTTTTTTACACTGTTTTCAGATGCAGGTCCGATTAACTCTCTTTTGATGCAGATTGGATTTATCTCAGAACCATATAAATTTTTATCCCATACCGGAAGTGCCAGAGGCCTGATTGCACTGATGAACTGCCTGATGTGGTTCGGAAATACAACCATTCTTCTGATGGCCGGAATGATGGGAATTGATACTTCTTTATTTGAAGCGGCAGAAGTGGATGGAGCAACTTCCACACAGGTATTTTTTAAGATTACACTGCCTCTGCTTCGCCCGATTCTGATTTATGTAGTGATTACTTCACTGATCGGTGGATTACAGCTTTTTGACGTGCCACAGATTCTGACAAACGGAACCGGAAATCCGATGCGTTCTACCATGACACTGATCATGTATCTGAACAAGCATCTGTACAGCAAGAACTATGGTATGGCAGGAGCACTTTCCGTGGTACTGTTTATCATTACAAGTCTTTTGAGTCTGCTTGTATTTAAAGTATCCGGAAACGATAAGAGAAAGGGGTGATTGTGATGGCAAAAAGTAAGAAAGATATGGAAGGCGGACTTGGGATTCATGCCAGACGTGCCATCGCATATATTGTTTTAATTATAATTTCATTTTTCTGCCTGTTCTGGTTTTATATCATGTTTATCAATGCGACGCGTTCTAAAGGTGAGCTGAAAGCAGGGTTTACGGCATTGCCGAGCGATCATTTGCTGACAAACTGGAACAATCTGGTACATGGAACACTGCCGATCTGGTCGGGCATGTTTAACAGTCTGATCATTGCAGCAGCAACCGCAGTTTTGTGTGTATATTTTTCTACCATGACTGCATATGCCATTCATGCATACGATTTTAAATTAAAGAAATTTATTTATCCGTTTATTCTGATGATTATGATGATTCCGACACAGGTTACGGCACTCGGATTTATCAAACTGATTACAGGCATGGGACTGATGGATTCCTTTATTCCACTGATTGTTCCGGCCATTGCATCTCCGGTTACGTTCTTTTACATGAAACAGTACATGGAGAGTGCGCTTCCGCTTTCGCTGATAGAAGCTGCACGTATTGATGGTTCCGGAGAGTTTCGTACGTTCAACAGCATCGTTCTGCCGTTGATGAAGCCGGCGATCGCCGTACAGGCAATTTTCAGTTTCGTCAGCAGCTGGAACAATTACTTTACACCGGCACTTGTGTTGCATGATGACAAGAAAAAGACACTTCCGATTCTGATCGCGCAGCTGCGTGGTGCAGACTGGCTGAAGTTTGATATGGGGCAGGTATATGTCATGATTACATTCTCGATCCTGCCGGTTATCGTTGTGTATCTGATTCTTTCCAAGCATATTGTACAGGGGGTTGCTCTGGGAAGCGTAAAAGGATAATAGAAAAAGAAAGGGGTTTTTACAGTGAAAAACAAAACATTATGGAAACAGGTGGGAGCGGCAGCAATTGCCGCTGCCATGGTAATGAGTACAGTACCGGCGACGCCGGTACAGGCGGCAGGCGGTAAAACGCTTGCCGTTTCTTCTCAAAAGCAGCTGAATCAGGCATTAAAAACCGTAAAAGGGAAGAATGCGGTCATTACCGTAAAAGCAGGGAAAAACGTAAAGATTACGATTCCAAAGGGAACTTATAAAGTGACCATTCGGGTGGTCGGAAAAAAGGCAGCCGTTGTAAATAATGGTACCGTCAAAGAAATTGTTGTAAACAGTAAGGGAACGGTTGCGATCAAAAACAATGGTACCATAAAGAAAGTGACGGTACAAAATGCCAAAAGTGTTTCCTTTTCCGGAAACCATAAAAAGGCAGTGCCGGTTGTTGTAAATGCCGAAGACGTTTCGATGATTCTGGCAGCACCGGCGAAAATAACCGCAAAGAAAGATGTGAACATTGTGCTCAAAAAAGGTGCGGAAAAATCATCCATAACGTGTACAAAAAATGCACAGGCACAGGTGGATAATCAGACAAAGAAAGCAATATCTGTAAAAATTGCGGATGGAACAACGCTGAAAGTGGAATCCGGTGAATCCTGCACCATAACTCCGAAGGGAAAGAAAGAAGACACTTCCGGAGAAGACAAGACGGATGGAAAAGACCAGAAAACAGACGATACCTCGGACGGAAATGCTTCTTCCGGCAGTTCTTCTTCGGGCAATTCTTCTGGTGGAACAACAGTTGAGACACCTTCAAAGCTGACCGAAGCGGATCTCTTAAAACAGGGCTATCAACTGAAGTGGCAGGACAACTTTGACGGAAATTTTTTAAACCGTGCAGACTGGAATGTGGAACTGCATGAAAAAGGCTGGGTCAACAGTGAGTGGCAGGAATATGTGGATTCTGACAAAAATATTCAGGTCAAAGACGGAAAACTGCTGATCAAGCCGGTGGAAACGGTGAATGCAGACGGAACCAGAAGCTACACGTCCGGTCGTATTAATACACAGGGCAAACATGATTTTAAGTATGGATATTTTGAGTGCCGTGCAAAAGTTCCGACCGGAAAAGGCTATCTGCCGGCATTCTGGATGATGCCGACGGACGAAAATCTGTATGGACAGTGGCCAAAATGCGGTGAGATCGACATCATGGAAGTGATGGGGCAGGAAACAAATAAAGCATATGGTACCATTCATTACGGAGAACCGCATGATCAGAGTCAGGGAACCTGTACGGTAGATGCAAAAAATAATTTTGCAGATCAGTATCATACATATGCCTGTGACTGGGAGCCAGGAAAGATTACCTGGTATATTGATGGTGTGAAATTTCATGAAGAGTCCGACTGGTTTTCTGCAAAGAGCGGGCAGGGAGAAGTGGCTTATCCGGCACCGTTTGATCAGCCGTTTTATATGATTTTGAATCTGGCGGTCGGTGGCAGCTGGGTAGGGTATCCGGATGATTCGACCACCTATGCCGATCAGCAGTTTGCAGTGGATTATGTGAAAGTATATCAGAAAGACAGTTATGACGAAAATGTGGAAAAACCGGTAAAGAATGTTATTTTAAGAGAGCCGGATACAACGGGAAATTATATTAACAACGGTGATTTCTCCATAGCAGAGAATTTAAGTGATGACAAAAACTGGAAATTTCTTACCACTTTAGATGGTGATGGAAAAGCAGAAATTAAGAATCATGAGATGGTTATTTCTACAGTAAATATGGGAACCGCAGATTACAGCATTCAGCTGGTACAGCCGGATGTGCCGTTACAAAAAGGCGGAACATATAAAGTAACCTTTGATGCTTATGCGGATGAGGCGCGTACAATGATTGCAGATATTTCCGGACCGGATCATAATTATACGAGGTATTGGAAGGATACAAAAGTGGAACTTGGAACACAGAAAAAGACATATACTTATGCGTTTCAGATGACAGGTTCCGATGATGCCAACGGACGTCTGGAATTTAATCTGGGAAATGCTGCTTCCACAGCAGCAGTGCACCTTTCCAATGTGCGCATTGAAAAGACCGGATATGAAGAAATCAAAGAAGACACCACAAAGAAAGTGCTTGCAGACGGAAATTATGTCTACAACGGTTCCTTCCAGGAAGGGAAGAACCGTCTGGGTTACTGGGACATCACGAAACCGGAAAATGCAACCACAGAGGTAACCGGTCTGGAAGATGGACGCCGTCTGAAAGTGGTAAGCCCAAAAGGAACTGTGGTAACAGCAGGACAGCAGGGGCTTGCTCTGAGCGAGGATACAGAATATGTGCTCAGTTTTTCGGCTCAGGCAAACGAAGCAGAAACTATGACAGTACATGTTGCCGGACAGGAATTTCAGGCAAAACTTACCAATGAAAAGAAAAATTACAGTTTTTCCTTTCATACGGCAGCGGATCTGACAGATAAGAATATTTCCTTTGATCTCGGGCTGGGGACAACCGTATATCTCGACGATGTGCGGATTGATGAGGATAGTCTGATCAAAAACGGAAGTTTTAATGCAGGCATGGCAGGTTTTGAAGTCTATTGCTATACACCATCCAATGTAACGTATGTTGTTGACTCCTTAAACGAAGACAATGCGGCAGATTTCACAATTAACGATACCGGAGAAGCTGACTGGCATATCCAGTTAAAGCAGACAGGGGTAAAACTCGAACAGGGACAATGGTATCGACTCTCCCTGAAAATGAAATCTTCTATCGACCGTAAAGTGTCTTATGCGTTGCAGAGAGATGGAAGCACCCATAAGGATGCAGATGGAAATGAGGACTGGACTCCATACTGCCAGGAAACCGTAGATCTGACCGACGAATATCATACGATCACGAAAGAGTTTCAGATGAAAGAGGATACAGATCCGGAAACGATCTTTAATATTGCCATGGGTGCAGTCGGTGGAGAACAGATCACACAGCAGCACAGAATCTGTATGGATGACATTGTGCTGGAAAAGATAAAGGCACCGGAGATCAAGCCGGAGGAAACCGGAAAGAATCTGCTGACCAATGGAGATTTTTCGGATGGAACGAATGGATGGGGCATTAATACAAATGCGGATCAGAAGGCAACAACAGTAGTTACTCATGGCGGTATTGTGTTTCGTGTGATAAATCCGGGCGTATATGACTGGGATGTTCAGCTTATTCAGAATGGATTTACACTTGAAAAAGGATGTAAATATCGTGTAAAATTCAAAGTCACTTCGACGAAAGCACGAACCATAAAACTCGGCTTAATGGATAACAATTGCCAGGAGTGGTATGGCGGAGCAGATATTTCTCTGGCGGAAGCAAAGGAAAAGGAAGTTAGTTGTGAATTTACGATGCAGAAAGACACAGATAATGATTCGAAAATGCTTATTTCCATGGGAAAAATCAATGGTGAAAATACACCAGCTTCAGACATTACGCTGACGAATTTCTCTCTTGAGAAGATCACAGAGTAGTACCAGAAAGATAGTTTAAAAAGAAAACAGAAAAGACACCATGACAGAATCCATTTTTACGACAGGGGGCGTGTCATGGCGTTTTTCTGCATATTGGGGGAAGAAAAGGGGAGAAGAGGAGTAATAAAAGGAGACATTTGAATGAGAAAGAAGAGTTGGAAACAGGTAGCGGCAATTGTCATATGTGCGGCATTATTAAGTGGATGTACGGGAGAAAACGGACAGAAAAAAAATACCGGGCGTAAGGAAGGACAGGTTGTAAATATTTATTGCTGGAATGATGAGTTTAAGGAAATTTATGACAAATATGCATCAGATCTTGCTAAAAAACACGATGTTGAAGTGAACTTTGTCATAATTTCCAGTGATAACAATGCTTATCAGATCAATCTGGATGAAGCATTAAAAGAGCAGAATACATGTATTGATGATGACAAAGTGGATTTGTTTTTAATTGAGGCAGATTACGCATCAAAATATGTAAAGTCAGATAATTCCATTGATGTAAAAAAAACAGTGGGACTGACCGATGAGGATCTGAAGCAGCAATATGATTATACAAAGAAAATTGTATCGGAAAATGGAATACAAAAGGGAGTGACCTGGCAGGCAACGCCGGGGTTGTTTGCGTATCGCAGGTCCATTGCAAAAAAGGTATTGGGTACAGATGATCCGGATCAGGTACAAAAGCAACTGAAGGATTGGGATAAGTTTGATCAGGTTGCACAGAAGATGAATGCCGCCGGATATAAAATGTTATCGGGATATGATGATTCCTATCGGGCATTTTCCAACAATGTCTCACATCCCTGGGTGGTCGGTAACAAGATTGTTATAGATGAAAATATCAAGAAGTGGATTCGTCAGACGAAGGAATATGCTCAAAAAGATTATAACAATCATACCACACTGTGGAGTCCGCAGTGGACGCAGGATCAGGGACCGGATGGGAATGTTTTTGGCTTTTTCTATTCGACCTGGGGCATTAATTTTACTCTGATGGGAAATGCATTGGCAGACAGTAGTAAACCCGCAGAAAAAGGAAATGGAATTTACGGAGATTATGCCGTGTGTGAAGGTCCACAGGCATATTATTGGGGCGGTACATGGATGTGTGCGGCGCAGGGAACCGATAATATTCCTTTTATCAGGGATTTGATGAAGCGTCTGACGTGTGATATCAAAACCATGAAGCAGATTACATTGGATACGCAGGACTATACCAATAATGAGAAAGCAATGGATGAGATTGCAAAAAGTAACTATCAGTCGGATTTCCTTGGTGGACAAAATCATATTGCACTTTTTGCAGAGGCTGCAAAGAAAATTGATATGAGTAATATATCAGATTATGATAAGGACTGCAATGAGCAGATTCAACAGTGTCTGCATCCGTATTTTGAAGGTAAAATTTCACTTGCGCAGGGAATGGACGATTTTTATAAAAAGATGGAGCAATTGCATCCGGAATTATCCCATTAATTTAGGCAGAAAGAGAGGAAATACCTATGAAGTGGTTGAATCAGATCAGTATTAAAGTAAAGGTTATGCTGCCAATTTGTATTTTGGGAATTGTTATTCTTTTGGCAAGTATTTCAAGTCTTGTAAATTCGAAAAGGCTGTTGCAGGCGGGGGTTGTAATTTCGCAGGATTGTTCGAAGAGTATTGAACTATTGATGGATATGTCATCCGAGCTGGAATCCATGGGGAAAAATATGTATGGACACTGTGATGCGGAAAATTCTATTTCCAAAGAAAGCTTTGCAACAACCATCCATGAAAAGCTGGAATCTATGGATAGTTATTTTAAACAGTATAAAAAACAGAAAAAAACAGCGCGGGAAAAAGAATATTTCGGGGCATTACAAAATCGCTTTAAAAAGTATAAAGAAGGAATGGAACAGGTCCTTACCGCAAGTTCAAAAGGCGATGCGGATGGTGCAACGGAGGCAATCAATGTGATACAGAAACCTTCGGAAGATTATCTTGCAAAGAAAATCAGCAGTCTGATTGCTATGCGGAAACAGGCAATGAATGATTCATTACAAGCACAGCAGGCAGCATATGAATTTTCAAGAGATTCTGCTATTGTATTCGTTGCAGTTTCAATGCTTATGATTTTGTTTTCTCTTTGGATTTGTCTGAGAGGGATTGTAGCACCGATGCACTATATCAGTCAGACATTGCAGAAAATGGTGGCAGATATTGAAAAAAATCAGGGAAATCTTTCTGTAAGATTAAAGATTTCAGGAAAAGATGAGATTGGTAAAGTCGGAAGGAATGTAAATGCATTTATTGATACGCTTCAAAATGTTATGGGACGGATTACAGACAGTTCTTTGCGTATGAACCAGATTATCCGGGAGGTGGATGACAAGGTACGTAGTTCAAACGAAAATTCGGATGATATTTCCACTGCCATGGAAGAATTATCGGCATCCATGATTTCCGTTGCAGATATGGTTTCCGGGATTACAAAAAATATGAAAGAAGTGGAAGATCGTACGAAAGAACTTTCGGAAAAATCGGATGGTCTTTTATCCTATTCAGATACGATGGATCAGAACGCGGATAAACTCAAAAATGATGCAATTTTAAATAAAAAAAATACGGGAGAAATTGTCACTGATATTATCGGAAAACTGCAGACAACAATTCAGGAAAGTAAAAAAGTAGAAAAAGTCAGTGAACTTACTAATGATATTTTAAATATTGCAGATCAGACCAATCTGCTTGCATTGAATGCATCCATTGAGGCAGCACGTGCAGGGGAAGCAGGACGTGGTTTTGCAGTAGTTGCCTCTGAAATTGGTAAATTATCGGAATCCAGCAGGGACGCAGCGGTTAATATCCAGTCCATCAATAGTACCGTGATTGGAACCGTGCAGGAATTGATAAAAAATGCTAACGCGCTGGTAACTTATATGGAACAGAATATACTTCCGGATTATGACAATTTTGTGTGCGCTGGGGCACAGTATAATGATGATGCAGTCTATATTAATGAAGTGGTTGAGAAGTTTCATCAGATGGCGGCAGATTTAAAACAGCGCACCGAGTCAGTAATGGAATATATTTCACAGATTCAGAGGGCGGTAGAAGAAGGCTCTGAAGGTATTAATCTTGCTGCAAAAAATACAGCCACGCTTTCCGAAGAAATTTCACACATTTCCAGCCAAATCATGCATAATAAAAAAATAGCTGATGTACTCAGTGAAGAAGCAGAACACTTTATTTAATAAAGGACACAGATGGAGAAGGTATGAAACGAAAAATTGCAATTATTGCAGACGGATGGCGCAGACATATTACATATGTCTGGATCCGGGGATGCAGGAATTACATCAAAGAACATGAGCTGGATATAGAAATTTCGGTATTTCACAGTTTCGGAAATTTCAGCAGGGATGAAAAATTCAATGCAGGAGAATACAATATCATCCATCTGCCGGATTTGTCACAGTTTGATGGTATTATTCTGGAAGTTACGAATATGCTGAATCAGAAAAAGAGGCAGCAGATCATACGGATTATTCAGGAGTCCGGGGTACCGGCAGTATCGCTGCTTGAAAAAATTCCGGGATTGTATCATGCAGGACTGGACAATTACGCAACAATGGAACAGATGGTGGAGCATCTGATAGTGGCTCATTCCTGCAAAACATTAAACTATGTGGGAGGACCGGCAGACAGCCAGGAAAATCTTTTGCGTTGGCAGGCTTATGAAGATGTCCTGCAAAGATATGGAATTCCGCTTGAAAATGACAGAATCTGGAATGAAAGCTATGAAGTGGAGAGCGGTGTCCGTGCATTCATACATTTTCAGGAAAAACATCTGCTGCCGGATGCCTTTGTCTGCGCAAATGAGAATATTGCGGTGGGGCTCTGCCATCAGGCACAGCAGGAAGGATTTAAAATTCCGGCTGATTTTTGTGTGACAGGATTTGATAATTTTGATAAAGCATCTTATTACAGACCGCGGATTACGACGGTGTCATACGAGAGAGAAGTCATTGCTGAGGCAGCCATGGATCTTTTGGTACAGATCTGGGGGCAGAATACAACAGCTGACTGTAAAACGGTTCCTGTACAAATGTTGTTTCAGGATAGTTGTGGCTGTAAACCAGAACAGGTAAGAAGCAGGAGTGAATATATTGAAGACCGGATTTTTCAGGAAGTGAGGGAAATTGATCTGCACAATGAGATTATGGAATTAAAGCACAATCTTATCGAGTGTGAAGATTATAAGCAGATGGCACAGTATTTTACAAAATGTGTCTGTGGTCTGCGTTGTAAAGGCGTGCGTATCTGGATGAATCAGGATCTGGTGGAGGAATCATTGAGCGATTCCATGGGTGAGGCTTCTTATATTACAGATGGATATCCGGATACCATGCACGTGATCTGTGAAAAGGGAATGGAGCAGGAATATTCATTGTATGTGTATGTACCACTGCATTTCCGGGAGCGGGAAGTAGGGTATGTTGTTCTGGCAGACTGCGATTATATGCTTGAAAATCAGTTCTTGTTTGAAACAATGAATACGTATCTGGAATCCCTGGAATATCTGTATCGCAAACTCAGGCTTCGAAAAGCAAACGAAAAATTATCCCGGTTGTATGTGCTGGATTCTCTTACAGGGTTGTATAACCGTATGGCATACCAGGAGTTTGCAGAGCCTTTGTATGAAAAATGCAGATTGCAAAAAAAACCGGTGACGGTTATGTTCATTGACGCGGATCATCTGAAATATATCAATGATACGTTTGGGCATGATATGGGGAATCTGGAAATTCGTGGGATAGCAGATGGGATTCGTAAAGTATTTCCGCCGGAAGCCGTTTCCATGCGGTACGGTGGAGATGAGTTTGTTGTACTGCTTCCGGGATGTGAAAAAGCGCAGGCTGAAAGTTTAAAGGCAGCGTTTTTAAAAGCATTGGATGAAATATCGAAAAGTCTTCATGCTGAATTTGATGTGGAAGCGAGTATCGGATATGAGGTAGTTCTCTGCGGGGAAAAAAGTCTCAATGAATGTATCAATAATGCGGATGAAAAAATGTATCAGTTTAAAAAAGCGCGGAAAGCACAGCGCGAATAAGTGCTGTTTCTGGGAACCGGATGTCCGGTTCCCATTTTTTCTGAAATGATTGCAAAAGTACGGAAAATACCGTAAGATATAGGAATGAAGAAGGAGAACGGCATGTATTATTTGATGAATAAAAATGAGAAAATTGCAAAGACGGCATTTGAAGGGGGGCTGCATGGGCGGCATCTGAGCACAACATCCCCGGAGTATGGCACGGATGGTTCATTTGCCAAGTGTTGGATCAGACTTCCCTATGCAGTGGAACCGGACGAATTTACCTACGGTGGTACTTATTACCGGGAGCATGGACCGCGGATCGGTGACAACTGGGTAAATATAGCGGTGGCATGCTAAAAGTAGTTTTCAGAAAGAGAGAATAGAACATGAAGAAGCGAATCATTTCCGTGATGCTTGCAACAGTGTTTGCGCTGTCTGTGATTGGATGCGGAACGAAAGATACAAAGGAACAGGATGCCTACCGGCAGTATGGAATTACCTGCATGGAGAGCGGAAAGTATGAAGATGCGGTCAAGGCATTTCAGAATGCGCTTGGAGAGTCGATCGGACATATCGGGGAGAAAGAACTGGATATCTGTTTTTACAAGGCAAAAGCACAGGCACTGGACGGAAAGACAAAAGATGCACTTGCAACGTATAATGCCATTATCAAATACAATAAAGATGCACGCGCATACTATCTGCGCGGAGATCTTTATATGGATATGGGAGAAGAAAAAAAGGGCAAGGCAGATTTTGAGAGTGCTGTGCAGCATGGCAAAAAAAATTATGAAATCTACATTGGAATCTATGAGTCTTTGAGTCGGCATGAGAAAAAGGACGAGGGACAGAAGTATCTGTCTGCTGCGATGGAGATCAAAGGGGATAAACCGGAAGACGAACTGTATAAAGGAAGAATCAGTTATCTGCTCGGTGAAAACAAAGATGCCATCAGTTATCTGGAAAAAGCAAAAGAACATAAGCAGATGCTGGCATCGTATTATCTGGGACTTGCATATGATGCCAATGGAGATTCGGACAAGGCAAAGAAATGTATCGCGGAGTATATAAAGAGTGGAGTGGCTACATCCTATGATTTGTATGAACTTGGCATGCAGGAGATGCAGGATGGAAATTATAAGAATGCACTGACTTATTTTAATTCCGGTCTGGAACTGGAGAAAGTGCCGAATAAGCAGAATCTCATGAAAAGTGCCATTGCGGCATATGAGTACAGTGGCGACTTTGATTCCGCGAAAAAGATGATGAAGGAATATTTAAAGGCTTATCCGGATGATGAGGAAGCAAAACACGAGAATACATTTTTGGAGACTAGATAATGGGTGAACCAATTGTTTTAGAAGATTTTAAAGAGAGAGTTATTCTGGTGGGTGTAAGTGAGCAGGATGGAGACGATGCAGAGGATTCGCTCGCTGAGCTTGCCGAATTGGTAAAGACTGCGGGGGCATCGGTTGCCGGTACGCTGATCCAGAAACGGGAGCTGATCCATCCGGGAACCTATGTGGGAACCGGAAAAGTAGCAGGGATTGCAGAACTTTTAGAGCACACGGGGGCAACGGGAATTGTCTGTGATGATGAATTGTCCCCTGCGCAGTTAAAAAATCTGGAGACGATGTTAAATACCAAGGTGATGGACCGGACGCTTATCATACTGGATATTTTTGCAGCCCGTGCAACAACCAGTGAGGGAAAAATTCAGGTGGAACTTGCTCAGCTGAAGTACCGCCTGAGCAGATTAACCGGACTTGGCAGATCCATGTCCCGTCTGGGTGGTGGAATCGGTACCCGTGGACCGGGAGAAAAAAAGCTTGAGATTGACCGCCGTCTGATCAATGACCGGATTGCACAGCTCAACCGGGAATTAAAAGAAGTGGTCAAACACCGCGAAATTGCCAGAGCAAAAAGAGAGCGCAATGCAGTTCCGGTTGTGGCAATTGTCGGATATACAAATGCCGGAAAATCCACCCTCCTGAATCATCTGACGGACGCAGAGGTTTTAGAGGAGGATAAACTGTTTGCAACGCTGGACCCGACGACACGGATGCTGGAGCTGGAAGGACACCAGCAGGTGCTGCTGACGGATACGGTAGGTTTTATACGGAAACTGCCGCATCATCTGATTGAGGCATTTAAAAGTACACTGGAAGAAGCCAAATATGCGGACTATATTATTCATGTAGTGGATGCTTCCAATCCGCAGCGCGACAAGCAGATGTATATCGTCTATGAGACACTTGATCATCTTGGCGTTAAAAATAAAAAAATTCTGACGCTTTTTAATAAGATCGATATCAGAACCGATGATGACCCACTGCAGGATTTTCGTGCGGATCATGTTCTTCAGATTTCCGCAACGGAAAATGCCGGACTGGATGCAGTAAAAGATGTGCTGCAGGAAATGTTAAGAGAAGATAAAATTTATATTGAACGCGTGATTCCCTATGCGCAGGCAGGTGTATTGCAGCTTGTACGAAATAAGGGAGAACTTGTCTCAGAAGAGTATGTGCCGGAAGGAATTTCCATTCGGGCATATGTCCCTATGGAGGTATACGGAAAACTGTAATCGCTGTGTGTGAAATTTTATAATCCTTTCTTTTGGCTATGGTTTTAATGGAAATAAATGAAAAAATAAGTAAACAACAGGAAATACAAGTCGGAACAGGTAACTTTTTGGGAAATTAATGGGAATAGGAAATTGTGGAATATGGATGGATTTCCTAAAATATAGGCATCTAATGATAATATGATTTTACAGGAGGACAGTCAGGATGTCAGATGTTGTTGAAAAACAGCCGTTAACCGAAGATTACCTGAAGAAGATGGATGCCTACTGGCGCGCAGCCAATTACCTTGGTGCCGCACAGTTATATCTGCTGGATAATCCACTTCTTCGAGAGCCGCTTACCAGAGATCAGGTAAAGAAAAAGATTGTTGGTCACTGGGGAACCGTACCGGGACAGAACTTTGTCTATGTACATTTAAACCGTGTGATCAAAAAGTATGATCAGGATATGATTTTAATTTCCGGTCCGGGACACGGCGGAAACTTCTTTGTTGCCAATACTTATCTGGAAGGTACCTATAGCGAGGTATATCCAAATATCGGAGAAGATATGGATGGACTGAAGAAACTGTGTAAGCAGTTCTCTTTCCCGGGAGGAATCTCCAGCCATGTAGCTCCGGAAACTCCGGGTTCCATCAACGAAGGTGGTGAGCTGGGATATTCCCTGGCACATTCGTTTGGTGCGGTATTTGATAACCCGGATCTGATTGCTGCCTGTATCGTGGGAGACGGTGAGTCCGAGACCGGACCTCTTGCAACTTCATGGCAGTGTAATAAGTTCTTAAATCCGGAGAGCGATGGAGCGGTTCTTCCAATCCTTCATATGAATGGATATAAGATCAGTAATCCAACCATTCTTGCACGTATTTCTCATGAAGAACTTGAGCATTTCTTTGATGGATGCGGATGGAAACCATATTTTGTAGAGGGCGATGATCCAATGACCATGCACCGCAAGATGGCAGAGACACTTGATACCGTTATGGACGAAATCAAGGCGATCCAGAAGAATGCAAGAGAAAACCACGATACCACAAGACCAAAGTGGCCAATGATTGTACTTCGTACTCCAAAGGGATGGACAGGACCAAAGGTTGTAGACGGAAAGCAGATCGAGGGATCTTTCCGTGCGCATCAGGTTCCGATCATGATGGACAAACCGGAGCATCTGGAAATGTTAAAAGAGTGGTTACTCAGCTACCATCCGGAAGAATTGTTTGATGAGAATGGAAAACTGATTCCGGAACTGAAAGCACTTGCACCGACCGGAGACCGCAGAATCGGTTCTAACCCACATGCAAACGGTGGTAAGCTCTTACGTGACTTAAGACTTCCAGATTTCCGTGATTATGCACTTGATGTTCCGGCGCCGGGAAGCGTTGAGGCACAGGATATGGTAGAACTTGGCGGATTTGTCCGTGATATCTTCAAACTGAATGAGGATTCCAAGAACTTCCGTATTTTCGGACCGGACGAGACAATGTCAAACCGTCTGATGAAAGTCTTTGAGGAGACAAACCGTGACTGGAACAATGAAAAACTGGATTCCGATGAATTCCTTGCTACAGATGGCCGTGTTATGGATTCTATGTTAAGTGAGCATATGTGTGAGGGATGGTTAGAGGGATATCTTCTGACAGGACGTCATGGATTCTTTGCAAGTTATGAAGCATTTATCCGTGTGGTAGATTCTATGTGTGCACAGCATGCAAAGTGGTTAAAGGTATGTAATCAGCTTCCGTGGAGACAGTCCATTGCTTCCCTGAACCTGATTCTTACATCCAATGTATGGCAGCAGGATCACAATGGATTTACCCATCAGGACCCGGGATTTTTAGATCATATTGCAAATAAGAAGGCAGATGTGGTACGTCTTTATCTGCCACCGGATACCAATTGTCTGCTGTCCTGCTTTGATCACTGCATCAGAAGCCGCGATTATGTGAATGTGCTTGTTACATCCAAGCATCCGAGACAGCAGTGGCTGACTATGGAACAGGCAGTAAAGCATTGTACACAGGGTATCGGCATCTGGGAGTGGGCAAGTAACGACCAGGGACAGGAGCCTGATGTGGTTATGGCATGCTGTGGAGATACTCCGACACTGGAGACATTAGCAGCAGTTACGATTTTAAGAAAGGCAATGCCGGAGATTAAGATTCGCGTGATCAATGTTGTCGATCTGATGAAACTTGAGCCAAGCACCAAGCATCCGCATGGTCTGACAGATGCAGAGTACGATGCACTGTTCACCAAAGATAAGCCAATCATCTTTGCATTCCATGGGTATCATACACTGATCCACGAGCTGACCTATCGTCGTACCAACAGAAATATTCATGTATACGGATATCAGGAGGAAGGAACCATCACAACACCATTCGATATGCGTGTACAGAATGAGATTGACCGTTTCCATCTGGTAAAGAGCGTAATTGAGCATCTTCCACAGTTAGGAAATCGTGGCGCTTATCTGACACAGAAAATGAATGACAAGCTTGTAGAACACAAGCAGTACATTCATGAGTATGGTGTTGATATGCCGGAGATCCGTGACTGGAAATGGGATTTATAAAATAAAATATCAACAGGATTCTTTGCGGAACTGTGCCGGAGTCATCCGGTGCCGTTCCGTAAATATTTTGTAGAAATATCCTTTGTTTTTGTAGCCGACTTCGGCAGCAATCGCATCGATTGTCAGTCTGGTGTGCAGCAACAGTTCTTCGGCTTTCTGCAGACGCAGATGCTGCAGATATTCCGTATAAGTCATTCCGGTCCGGTTTTTCAGTAACCGGTTGAAATAATCTTCCTGAAAATGGAATTCTTCACAGAGCATTCGTATGGAAATGTTTTTCATATGCTGCTTCATATAATCAGAAATTTCTTCATATAAAATCCAGTTCATTTTCTGTCGCAGTTTTTTTGACAGCGAAAATTCATATTGTGTATTTAAAATACGAAAAATGCGCAGGAGAAGTCCCCGACAGATGATCGGAGAAGCCTCATCATGACGCTGTAATTCCAAAAGAAGTGATGTCATGGTTTCATCCATCTGTGAGACTGCCTCCTCTGCCTGAGGGAGAAAATGCAGATATTGCTGGAGCGATTTCTGTTCCATCAGTGCCATCTTCAGGAACGAGCTGATACGCTCTGTTGTAATCTGCCGTTTCATAATGTCCTGAAACATCACATTGGTAATGCCAAGAAACAGAAGTGTGGCAGAAGTTCCTTCCATGATTTCCTGATGCAGACAGTTTTTGTCGATCAGGCAGACTTCACCCCGGTGAAAAGTAAATTCATTGCCCAGAATTTTCTGCCGGTATTCTCCGTCAATGATATAAAACAATTCCAGATATTCGTGTGAGTGCATCTGCGTGCGCATGCCGGGTGTAAACTCTTTTTCATAAAGGAACGAGGGCTGGGAGGGCAGAATCGTTGCAGAAAGCATATGTCCGTCATGAATATCCCACAGCAGGGAAAACAGATGTTCATTTTCCGGAAGCGGATAGGTTTTGACAACGCTTTCATGAGCCGAATATTCCGGATGCAGAATCTGAAACCGGCTGAAGTTATCCGGGATCTGTGTATTTGCACTCTGATAAATCAAATGTTTTGTAAAATTCTTCAAATCCATGGAACGTCTCCTGTAAAAAATTACTCCACCATGGAGGTGGAGTAATTGTAAGTGTATGTTTTTGCCTGTTATTTATTTCATGGCATTTTTCTTGGCGATGGAAGCACGCTTGCGCATCGTAGGATCCAGAATTCTCTTGCGGATACGCAGGCTTTCCGGAGTTACCTCAAGAAGCTCGTCGGTATCAATGAAGTCAAGAGCCTGCTCTAAGCTTAATTTGCGAGGCGGAACCAGAGTCAGTGCCTCATCTGCAGAAGAGGAACGTGTATTGGTCAGATGCTTTTTCTTGCAGACATTTAACTCAATATCTTCGGCTTTGGAACTCTGTCCGATGATCATACCGGAATATACTTTTTCGCCAGGTCCGATAAAGAGCGTACCACGCTCCTGTGCGGAGAACAGACCGTAAGTTACGGATTCACCGGTCTCAAATGCAATCAGGGAACCGGTAGAACGGTAAGCGATCTCACCGCGGAATGGCTCATATCCGTCAAACATGGTATTGATGATACCGTTTCCTTTGGTGTCGGTCATGAACTCCCCACGATATCCGATCAGACCACGGGAAGGAATCTTAAACTCTAAGCGGGTATAACCGCCGGCAATGGAACCCATATTTAAAAGTTCACCTTTCCGCTGCTGCAGTTTGGAGATGACGGCGCCGGTAAATTCATCCGGTACATCCACGTAAGCAAGTTCCATTGGCTCAAGTTTTTTGCCATTCTCATCGTAGTGATAGAGAACCTCGGCTTTGCTGACTGCAAATTCATATCCTTCACGGCGCATATTCTCGATCAGGACGGACAGATGCAGTTCACCACGGCCGGATACTTTTAAGCTGTCCGGGCTGTCGGTTTCTTCGACACGGAGAGAAACATCGGTATTTAACTCACGGAACAGTCTGTCGCGGATATGACGGGAAGTGACATATTTTCCTTCCTGACCGGCGAGAGGACTGTCGTTTACGATGAAATTCATGGAGATAGTCGGCTCGGAAATCTTCTGGAACGGAATAGCTACCGGATTTTCCGGAGAACAGATGGTATCTCCAATGTGAATGTCCGCAATACCGGAGATGGCTACGATGGAACCGATCTTTGCTTCACTGACATCTACTTTATTTAAACCATCGAACTCATACAGTTTGCTGATGCGGACTTTCTCAAGTTTGTCCGGATCGTGATGGTTGACAACGACTGCTTCCTGGTTGACTTTCAGGGAACCGTTGTCGACTTTACCGATACCGATACGGCCAACGTATTCGTTGTAATCGATGGTACTGATTAAAACCTGTGTGTTGGCATCCGGATCTCCGGTCGGGGCCGGGATATAGTTTACGATCGTCTCGAAAAGAGGAGTCATGTCCTTCTTTTCATCGTCGAGATTGTACATAGCGTATCCGTCTCTTGCGGAAGCGTAGATGAACGGGCAGTCAAGCTGCTCATCGGAAGCATCCAGATCCATGAAAAGCTCTAACACCTCATCAATCACTTCTGCAGGGCGCGCTTCCGGACGGTCGATCTTGTTGATGCAGACAATAACCGGGAGATTTAAAGCAAGTGCTTTCATCAGTACGAATTTGGTCTGCGGCATGGTTCCCTCGAATGCGTCTACGACGAGGACTACACCATTTACCATCTTAAGAACACGCTCTACCTCACCACCGAAATCGGCATGGCCAGGCGTATCGATAATGTTGATTTTTGTATCCTTATAAAATACAGCGGTATTTTTGGACAGGATAGTGATACCACGCTCACGCTCGATATCGTTGGAATCCATGACACGTTCCTGTACTTCCTGATTGGCACGGAACACACCGCTTTGTTTTAACAGCTCATCGACCAGTGTGGTTTTACCATGATCGACATGGGCGATGATTGCGATATTACGAATGTCGTCTCTTGTTGTTACCATAAATTTAACCTTCTTTTTAATATTGTTTAACTTTACATAAATAACCTATCCTATTTTATCATAAAAAGCTGATTTCGCAAGCTTTTTTCAACGCACACCGGCGATTTAAGCGTTTTAGATAGTTTTCGCCGGCCTTATCGACAAGGTTTGATGATTTCTACCAACCATTAAATGGTAAAACAGAAGCCTATCAAAAATTTCCACAAAAGGAAGGAGTATTCATGGCAGATAAAATGTGTGAAAACAATCAGGTCACTATTATGGGAGAAATTGTATCGGACTTTTCGTATAGTCACGAGGTATATGGGGAAGGATTTTATATGGTGGAAGTATCTGTCCACCGCCTGTCCAGTTTCGTCGATTATATTCCGGTGATGGTATCGGAGCGTCTGGTCAATGTGCAGGAGAGTGCGGAGGGAAAATGCGTCTATATTACAGGACAGTTCCGTTCATTCAACCGGCATGAGGAGCATAAAAACCGTCTGGTGTTATCGGTTTTTGCGAGGGAGTTTGAACTGGTTGAGCAGTTTGAGGAAGAAAATGCAGCCAACCAGATTTTTCTGGATGGATTTATCTGTAAGGAATCGGTATACCGAAAAACACCTCTGGGAAGGGAGATCGCGGATCTTCTGGTCGCAGTCAACCGGTCATATGGCAAATCGGACTATATTCCCTGCATCTGCTGGGGCAGAAATGCAAGATTTGCATCCGGATTCGAGGTCGGATCACATGTGCAGATCTGGGGAAGAATCCAGAGCCGCGAGTATGTAAAGAAAGTCAGTGAGACACAGGTGGAGCAGAGGGTTGCTTACGAGGTATCCGTCAGCAAGATTGAATTCCTGGAGTAGACTTGATTATTTGACGCTTTTGTGTTATCTTACATAGGATTTCATTTGGTTAAGAGATATCATGGAGGCTGAAATGGACAGAGGAGTGATTCAGGTTTATTATGGAGAGGGACATGGTAAATCGACCGCGGCAATCGGGAATGCAATTCGTATTGCCAGCGAGGGAAAAAGCGTCATTATCATTCAGTTCTTGAAGGGAAAAAATGAAAACGAACTGACATTTTTAAGCCGGCTGGAGCCGGAAATAAAAATATTCCGTTTTGCAAAATCGGATGAGTGTTTTGAGGCACTTTCCGAGGAGGCAAAACAGGAAGAAAGTATGAATCTGCGCAATGGATTCAATTACGGAAAGAAAGTCGTTACGACAGGTGCCTGCGATATGCTAATCTTAGACGAGGTACTTGGAATTGTGGACGAAAAGGTGATAAGCCCTGAAGAAATCTGTGAGCTGTTTGCCGCAAAGCCGGAAGAAATGACTCTGGTCTGCACAGGACGCGTTCTGGATGAAAAAATCCGTGAGGCAGCAGACGAGGTTTATAATATCGCACCGGAGAAATAGATTGACAGACTATGCCGGTGGTGGTAGAATGAAAGAAATACATGGGATAGAGGTCGCGTAATTCATGAGTAGCCTGTTGGATGTGGCAGACACAGTCGAATGCAGGTAAAAGGGGAAAGCGCCGAAAGAACCGGATGACTGCAGTCTGGTTTTTGGGCATGCGGTGAATAATCGTATGACTGTCAGAAGCGTATGAGCGTGGATGGAGAGCTATCAGATCTAAAAAAGGTTAGATTGACCAGCTCGTTTTGAGCTGGTTTTTTTATTTAGAAAGGAGAATAAAACAGTGGCAATTTTTAAGGGAGCCGGAGTCGCAATCGTGACACCAATGAAGAACAATGAGGAAGTTAATTATGATAAACTTGAGGAACTGATTAACCAGCAGATTGACGGTGGTACAGATGCCATCGTAATTGCAGGTACGACAGGAGAAAGCGCAACACTTACGATGGAAGAACACCGTGATGTGATCAAGGCAGCCATCGAGTTTACAAAACATCGTGTTCCGGTTGTGGCAGGTACCGGTTCAAACTGTACACGTACAGCCATCCAGCTTTCACAGGAGGCAGAAGAAGCGGGTGCAGACGGACTTCTTGTTGTGACACCATATTACAATAAGGCAACACAGGCGGGACTGATCAGTCACTATTCCCAGATTGCAGACAACACCAAGTGCCCGATCATCATGTACAACGTACCGGGGCGTACCGGATGCAATCTTCTTCCGGAGACCGTGGCAGAACTGGTTCGCACCAAGAGTAATCTCGTAGGATTAAAAGAGGCAACCGGAAATCTGGCACAGGCCTCTAAGACCATGGCACTTACCGACGGAAAACTGGATCTGTATTCCGGAGAAGACGGACTTGTCGTACCGCTGATGTCCATCGGAGCTGTCGGTGTGATTTCGGTATGGAGCAATGTGGCACCGGGCAAAGTACATGCAATGTGCGACAGCTTCTTCAAGGGAGATATCGAAACTGCCAGAAAGCTGCAGCTTGAGGCACTTCCTCTGGTAGATGCACTGTTTTCCGAAGTGAATCCAATTCCGGTTAAGAAGGCATTAAACCTGATGGGGATGGAAGTGGGACCGCTTCGTTCCCCACTCTGTGAGATGAGCGAGGCAAATGCAAAGAAACTTGCAGAAGTAATGAAAAATTATGGAATTTTAGCATAGATCAGGGAGGCACAAAAGAAAATGACAAGAGCGATCATGAATGGCTGCAACGGAAAGATGGGGCAGTGTATCACAGGAATCTGTGCGCAGGATGAGGACATTGAGATTGTTGCAGGAATTGATACTTATGATGGAATCAAAAATGATTATCCGGTATTTTCCAGTCTGAATGAGTGTACGGTGGATGCGGATGTAATCATTGATTTTTCCAATGCAAAAGCGGTGGATGCACTGCTTGCTTATGGCGTGGAAAAACAGATTCCGATCGTGCTTTGTACGACAGGACTTTCCGAACAGCAGCTTGCCGATGTGGAAAAAGCATACGAAAAAGTTGCAATTTTAAAATCCGCAAATATGTCTCTCGGAATCAATACTCTGATGGAACTGCTCAAAAAAGCTGCACAGGTATTTGCGCCGGCAGGATTTGATATGGAGATTGTAGAGAAACATCATAACCAGAAGCTGGATGCACCGAGCGGCACGGCACTGGCACTGGCGGATTCCATGAATGAGGCACTGGATGAGGCATATACCTATACCTATGACCGAAGCCAGAAGCGCCAGAAGAGGGATAAATACGAAATTGGAATATCTGCGGTTCGTGGAGGCAACATTGTCGGAGAGCATGAAGTGATTTTCGCCGGACAGGATGAGGTAATTGAATTTAAGCATACGGCATACTCCAAGGCGGTATTTGCAAAGGGTGCGGTGGAAGCAGCAAAATTCTTAAAAGGAAAGCCTGCAGGACATTATGATATGGCAGATGTCATTGCGGCAAAATAGACGGGAAGAGAGGCACTGATAATCAGTGCCTTTTTTGCGCAAAATGTTTGACAGTGCAGCTGGTTCATATTTATAATGGAAAGAAGAAACCTGACGATAAGAAAGAGGTAGAAAATGAAAAATAAAACCAGAAGGCTTGCAGCATTTTTGCTTTCTGCAGCAGTTGTCATAACTGCTGTTCCGGGAATGCAGGAACGGGTTTATGCCCAGAAAACCGGCGGATACACAGAGTCACCCAAAAGTGAAAATGTTCCGGTGGTAAAAGAAACAAAATCCAGGCTGAAAAAGGCAGAAGCAGTGCCGTCCGCCTATATGAACAAGTTGTCGGAACTTACGATCCGCTATCCTGGCGTGCGTGATCAGGGAAAATATGATACGTGCTGGGCATTTTCCGCAATTGGACTTGCGGAGTTTGATCTGATTGCAGACAATCAGACGGCAGACAAAAGTATTGATCTGAGTGAATTGCAGCTTGCCTATTTTACTTATAATAATGTAGAAGACCCGCTGGGTGGAACATTTGGCGATTCTTTAAATATTATGAACCATAAAAATTATTTGACCATGGGCGGAAATCTGGATTTCGCGAGCCGGACGCTTCTGCAGTGGGAAGGGGTGACGGACGAGAACCGTGTACCGTACGCTCTGGCACCGACCACCACGACACTGGCAAAAAGTTACGCTTTTGATCAGGATGTGGCACATCTGCAGAATGTATATATTATTAATATTCACAAAAATGTTACCCAGGTGAAACGTGAGATTATGCAGCACGGATCTGCCGGGCTGGGACTGTATATGGACGGAACGGCCAACTATGTGGGATCTGCAGTCTATGCAGAAACAGGAGAGAATGTGGCAACCTATTACTGCCCGACAAGCAGTGTTACATCGAACCATGCAGTAAATATTGTGGGCTGGGATGATAATTTTCCGGCATCTTCGTTTAAAAATAAACCGGCAGGAAACGGAGCATGGCTTTGCAGAAACAGCTGGTCGGACAAGACGGAGAACAGTATCAACAGTTATTTCTGGCTTTCCTATTACGATAAGGCAATTGAGGATGCTGCATGGATCTTTGATTTTGAGTCCGCGGATAATTATGATTATAATTATCAGTATGACGGCGGAGCGGATGTGGGAAAACTGCTTGGAATTTCGACTTCTGCGAATATTTTCAAGGCAAAAAAGGCAGATAATGAACTGGTGAAAGCAGTTTCGATTTCTCTTTCCAAAGATGCGAATGTTCCATATACGATCCGTGTATATACCAATCTGACAAACCTGCATAATCCTAAGAGCGGCGTGCTTGCTGCGAAGGTATCCGGTACGACAACCTATGCCGGAACCCATACCATCAGGCTGGATAAAGCGGTATCCGTACCAAAAGGAACCTACTATGCTGTTGTGGTAAATCTGCAGAAAAGCGGTGCCGGACTCGATATGGAATATGCAGTCAGTGACAGCAGTTTAACCAGCCGGGTATATTGTGATTATAATCAGAGTTTCCTCTATCGCGGTGGCAGCTGGGAAGATGTGGCGGATGTAAGCACCAGTTACGGTGGAAGAATCGGAAACATCTGTATCAAGGCATATGCGGATAATGCAGGGACAAGTATCGGTGCGGTAGAGAATATAAAAGCGATCCGCTGTGCAAAAAATGCAGTGCGTATTTCCTGGGGCAAAACGGCAGGTGCGAAAGGGTATGAAATTTATCAGGCATCCAGCAAGAACGGAACTTATAAAAAGATTGCAGCTACAACGTCCACAAAGTACAAAATTAAGACAACCTCAAAGAAGTCGGTATATTATAAAGTACGCGCTTATAAGACAACGCAGGGTATTCGGATCTGTGGGAATTTTTCGGGATCTGTTGCTGTGAAACGTTAAAAGAAAGGAAAAAGAATGACCATTTTAATCAAAGGGGGACATGTCATCAATCCGGCAACACAGATGGATGAGGTGGCAGATGTCCTGATCGAAGATCAGAAGATAAAAAAGATTGGAAAAGAACTTCCAGAAAAAGAAGCCGAATGTGTGATCAATGCGGACGGATGTTATGTGATGCCGGGATTTATTGATATGCATGTACATTTCCGCGATCCGGGATTTGAACAGAAAGAGGATATTTATACCGGGATGCAGGCCGCTGCGCATGGTGGATATACGACAGTGCTGACCATGCCGAATACAAAGCCGGTAGCAGACAATCCGGATATTATCAATTATGTGCACAACAAAGCAAAATCCGGGAGCTGTATTCATGTCCTGCAGGTTGGTGCGGTGACAAAGGGACAGCAGGGAAAAGAGCTTGCGGATATTGAAGGAATGGTTAAGGCAGGAAGTCCGGCAATCAGCGAGGACGGAAAATCTGTCATGGATGCCGCTTTGTATCGGGACGGTATGCTTGAGGCAGCGCGTCTGGGCATTCCGGTACTTGCCCATTGCGAAGATATCCATATGGTACGCGGAGGTGTCATGAATGCCGATGCAAAAGCAAAAGAACTGGGACTTCCGGGAATTACCAATTCCGTGGAGGATGTGATTGTTGCAAGAGATATTATTCTGGCAAAAGATACCGGGGCACAGCTTCATCTGTGTCATTGTTCCACAAAGGATTCCGTGCTCATGGTAAAAGTGGCAAAGGAAGAAGGTGTCCGGGTGTCGGCAGAAGTGTGTCCGCATCACTTTACGCTGTCCACGGACGATATGAAAGAAGCGGATACCAATTACAAGATGAATCCGCCACTCCGCACAAAGGAAGATGTGAAAGCACTGCGTGAGGGACTGCGGGATGGCATTATGGAAGTGATTTCCACAGACCATGCGCCACACACATTTGAAGATAAAAACCGTTCGATGCAGGAAGCACCGTTTGGAATTGTCGGACTGGAAACCGCCGCATGTCTTACACATAATGAACTGGTACTCGGTGGATATCTGACGCCGATGCAGATGGCAGCGTGTATGAGTTACCATCCGGCACAGATTGTCGGTATTGATAAGGGAGATATCCAGCCGGGAAAAGCGGCAGATGTCGTGATCTTTGATCCAGAGGAAACCTACCGCATTGACAAAAACACATTTGCTTCCAAGGGAAGAAATACACCGTTTGACGGGAAAGAAGTTACGGGACGTGTAAAGTGCACGATCTGTGACGGCGAAGTTGTATTTAATGAATTAAATAAGTAATAAATTAAGAAGGGAAATCAATCACATGATCAACAAATTAGTAGAAAAAATTAAAAAGACCAACGCACCTATCGTTGTGGGACTCGATCCGATGCTTTCTTATGTGCCGGAGCACATACAAAAAGCAGCGTTCGCTCAGTTCGGTGAGACGTTAGAGGGAGCAGCAGAAGCCATCTGGCAGTACAATAAAGCTATTGTCGATGCAACATACGACCTGATTCCTGCAGTGAAGCCGCAGATCGCAATGTATGAGCAGTTTGGTGTGGCCGGTGTAGCGGCATTCCAGAAGACGGTAGATTACTGCCACGAGAAAGATCTGGTTGTGATCGGAGATGTAAAGCGTGGGGATATCGGTTCCACATCCGCAGCCTATGCGACCGGACATCTCGGAAAAGTACAGATCGGAAGCAAAACATATACCGGTTTTAATGAGGATTTTGCTACAGTAAATCCATATCTGGGAACCGATGGTATCAAGCCGTTTGTGGATGTATGCAAAGAAGAAAAGAAAGGAATCTTTATTCTCGTAAAGACCTCCAATCCATCCAGCGGAGAGTTCCAGGATCGTCTGATCGACGGTCGTCCGCTGTATGAACTGGTTGGTGAAAAGGTAGCAGAGTGGGGAAGTGAATGTATGGGAGATTCCTACAGCTATGTTGGAGCAGTTGTCGGAGCAACGTATCCGGAGCAGGGGGAAATTCTTCGTAAAGTGATGCCGAAATCGTTCATTCTGGTACCGGGTTATGGTGCACAGGGAGGACAGGGCAAGGATCTGGTACATTTCTTTAATGAGGATGGATTAGGAGCAATTGTAAACTCTTCCCGTGGTATCATCTGTGCTTACAAACAGGATAAGTATAAAGAGCAGGGAATGACACCGGAGAACTTCGCAGATGCCTCCCGTCTGGCAGTCAAAGATATGATCGCAGACATATCCGGAGCACTTGCACAGAGATAAAAATAAAGTCGTGATTTTACAAAAGGGAGACAGTTGGATTTTATGAGCGAAAAATTTCAGGAAAATGTTACGGTGCTGAAGCAGCAGTGCATCGGAAAAGATATCTATGACATGACAATCCAGACGAAGCATATTGCAGGACATGCAAAGGCAGGACAGTTTGTATCATTGTACAGTAATGATGCCAGCAAACTTCTGCCACGTCCGATCAGCCTGTGTGGGATTGATGCAGAGGCAGGAACACTTCGTTTGGTATACCGGGTAACGGGAGAAGGAACCGGAACGGAAGAATTCTCCCGGTTAAAAGAGGGCGATAAGATCCGGGTACTGGGACCGCTTGGAAACGGATTTACCGTGGAGCCGGGAAAGAAAGCTTTCCTGATCGGCGGAGGAATCGGAATTCCTCCGATGCTTGAACTTGCAAAGAGCATCAAGGCTGCCGGCACCTGTGAATTTGTCAGTGTGATGGGATACCGGGATGCACAGACGTTTCTTCTGGATGAATTTAAAGAACAGGGAGACTGTTACGTGGCAACGGAAGATGGAAGTGTCGGTGCAAAGGGAAATGTGCTGGATGCCATGAAAGAGTATAAGTTAAATGCAGATGTAATATATGCGTGCGGACCGACACCGATGCTGCGGGCGTTGAAAGCGTATGCAGCAGAGCAGGGCATGACCTGTTATATTTCCATGGAAGAACGGATGGCATGCGGAATCGGTGCATGTCTGGCATGTGTGTGCAATTCCAAAGAAAAAGATGCACATTCCAATGTGAAAAACAAGAGAATCTGTAAAGAAGGGCCGGTATTTCTGGCTGAGGAGGTGGATCTGTAATGAATACAAGTGTGGAATTATGTGGTGTTACCTTAAAAAACCCGGTAATGACGGCATCCGGAACCTTTGGCTCCGGAGCAGAATACAGTGAATTTACAGACTTAAACCGGCTTGGTGCGGTGGTTACCAAAGGTGTGGCAAATGTACCGTGGCCGGGAAATCCGACTCCGCGTGTGGCAGAAGTCTATGGCGGGATGCTCAACGCCGTGGGATTGCAGAATCCGGGAATTGATCTGTTCTGTGAGAGAGATATTCCATTCCTGAAAAAATATGATACTAAAATTATTGTAAACGTATGCGGACACTCGACAGAGGAATATGTGGAAGTGGTAAAACGGCTGGCAGAAGAGCCGGTGGACATGCTGGAAATCAATATTTCCTGTCCGAACGTAAAAGAGGGTGGAATTGCTTTTGGACAGGATCCGAAAGCGGTAGAAGCAATCACAAAGGAAATGAAAAAGTATGCAAAACAGCCGGTGATCATGAAACTGAGTCCGAATGTCACAGACATCACAGAGATGGCGCGTGCAGCGGAAGCAGGTGGTGCGGATGCCCTGTCTTTGATTAACACGATCACGGGAATGAAGATTGATATCAACCGGAGAAAATTTGTTCTTGCAAACAAGACCGGTGGGATGTCCGGTCCGGCAATTCATCCGGTAGCCGTGCGTATGGTTTATCAGACGGCACAGGCAGTAAAGGTTCCGATCATTGGAATGGGAGGAATTATGAATGCTGCAGATGCGATTGAGATGATACTGGCGGGTGCGACAGCTGTATCTGTCGGCACCGCCAATTTCCGGAATCCGGCAGTGACCATGGAAATTGTAGAAGGCATTGAGCGCTACATGGAAAAATATCATGTGAGCGATATCAAAGAACTAATCGGTGCCGTTTCGGAATAAAGATATGGTAACTGCTTACTGTTTTTGAATATATTGTACCAGGGATTTCATTTTGGCAGCAATGTTTTCCAGAATCTGTGTGTTTACGGTCTCTGCATCCATTGTTTCGGATGCATGGGCGGTCAGTTCTTCAGAAACTGCGGAAATTGTCTGTACGGAATCTGAAATTGCCTGATTAGAGTTACGCAGATCTGTGGTATTGCTGGTCAGTTCCTCGATACTGTTCTGAATGGAAACAGAATTTCGCTGGATGACAGAAAAGCTTTCGGCAGTATTCTGCGTACTTTCTTTTTATGATTCGCGCATTGAAAACCCACCGGAAGTATGCTAAAATTTAATAGAAAACTGCGAAATAACAAGGGCAGAATGCCTTTTGATACAGGAGGAAAGTATACAATGGAAAGTTACAAGAGTGAGTTCATTGAGTTTATGGTAGAGAGTGATGTTCTCAAATTTGGCGATTTTACACTGAAGAGTGGAAGAAAATCGCCATTTTTTATGAATGCAGGTGCATACGTGACAGGTTCCCAGTTAAAGAAACTCGGAGAGTATTATGCAAAGGCGATCCACGCCAGTTACGGGGATGATTTTGATGTGTTATTCGGACCGGCATACAAGGGAATTCCACTGGCTGTTGTTACCGCAATTGCATTCAGTGAATTGTACGGAAAAGAGATCCGTTACTGCAGTGACCGCAAGGAAGCCAAGGATCACGGGGCAGACAAAGGCGGATTTTTAGGAAGTAGCTTAAAAGATAAAGACCGCGTGGTGATGATCGAGGATGTGACGACATCCGGCAAGTCCATGGAAGAAACTGTTCCAAAAGTACGTGGGGCTGCAAACGTTGAGATCGTTGGTCTTATGGTCAGCTTAAACCGCATGGAAGTCGGACAGGGCGGCGTAAAGAGCGCACTCGATGAAATTCATGAGAAATATGGTTTTGAAGGAAAAGCAATTGTTACCATGGAAGAAGTGGTAGAACACTTATATAATCGGGAATGTCAGGGCAGAATTGTAATTGATGACACGATCAAAAAAGCAATCGATGCCTATTATGAGCAGTATGGATGCAAATAAGCAAAAAGGTTGTAGGAAAGAGAGACGCATATGAGAAACCGGAGAAGACGTGGCTATAAGTTTACCGAGAAAAAACATTCCAGACAGGGAATACTGGCCACGGTATTAGCACTTGCTCTTCTGGTATGGTATCTTGTGTTCCTGAAGCTTGCTTTTCAGGGAGGCGGTTCGCTGTCTGCTTATTATGGGAGCGCAGGAGTCGTTGCGATGATCGCAACATTTGTTGTTCTTGTCATCGCAGCCAAAAGTCTGCGGGAAGAAGATTCCTTCCAGTTGTTTCCGAGACTGGGACTGGGACTGACCCTTTTGGATATGGTATGCTGGATCGGAACCTATATCTGGGGATTTTTGAGCTAAAAATTATAAGAAGGAAACAAACTATGAGCTTTAGAGAGATCAATCACAAAAATAACGAGGAATACTGGGAACGGCTGGAACTTGTGATGGAGCGCATTGAGGCGGTCAGCGAGGAGGAAGCCTCCAGTGTGGAAGAACTGTACCGGAGATATTTCTTTGAAATGTCGGAACTGTTTCTGGTTTTGTATAAATTAGCAGAAGCGTCCCTGAGTGGAAAACTGGCAGAAATTTCCACGCTGGAAGGGAAAAAGATCAATCGCCGTCTGTATCTGGATGTGCAGGAAGATTATGCGGACAGTTATGCAAACCCGGCATATGCCGTCAGTAAGATGGGCTGGGAATACGGACCGCTGCTCTCGGCATTGGATGCCAGACTGCATGGAATTTATACCAGCTGTATGGAAGGAAATATCCGTTATCTGTGTATTTATGCGGAACTGTTTGTGGAAATTTACAACTGTTTTGAGGATGCACAGAATCTGAATGTGCACGAGATCAGAAAATGCATTTATTCTTTTATGCATGATTACACAGAAATTTTTAATGCGGATGCGATCTGCAGACTGATCGATCCGGAATATGATTATTTCACCCAGATCGTGATGGAAGCGGAGCTGGATCATCCGGCATATCTGTACCGTTATGGTCTGTACATCGGAAAAGATGAGACGGAGTCCGCACATTTTCTGCATTCCTTGACAAAGCAGCAGATGCAGGCAATGGCGGATACATTTACCGAAGGATACCGGATCGGATTTGAAACAACCGGAAAAGATATTTCTAAAAAGTCGGTAGTGGAGATCCGTTATCCGCTGGGATTTGAGCGGATGGTACGCGCCGCCGTACACAATTTTAAAAAGATCGGATTGCAGCCGGTGCTGCGTCCGTACTCTATTTCCCTGAACAAGCAGTTTACTTACGATCACAAAGAGGATCGCGGGCTGTGGCTGGATAAGGCACTCATCGAGCGGGGACTCGAAGTTGACCGTACTGTCTGGGAAAATCACAAAGCGATTGCTCCAAATTACGGAGGACCGGCAGTGATCGAAATTTTCGGGACAAAGCCGTTTTCGCCGGAGCAGAAAGAGGAGCGCGTTATCTATACCGACAAACAGAGGGAAATCGATGTGTATGAGCGCAGCGAGAAGAGCCAGCTGATCAATCATTACATTCACGGGGAGGAACGCAGTTTTACGATTATTGCTTACCCGGTTCCGTCCATCGGAGAAAAATACGAAGAAATCTTTGCGGAAACGGTGCATATCAATACGCTTGATTATATGCTTTACCGCAATATGCAGCAGAAGATCATTGATGTGCTGGATACGGCGGACCGTGTGCACATCAAAGGCTGTAACGGAAACCGCACGGATCTGTATGTAAAGATTCATCCGCTTTCCGATCCTGCCAAAGAGACCGCATTTGAAAACTGTGTGGCAGATGTCAATATTCCGGTCGGGGAAGTGTTCACATCTCCGGTATTGCAGAAAACAGAAGGAAAGCTGCACGTCACACAGGTCTATCTGGGGGAATTCCTTTTCAAGAATCTGGAACTGGATTTTGAAAACGGAAGAATTACAGCTTATTCCTGTACAAATTTTGATTCTGAGGATGAAAACCGCAAGTATATAGAGGACAATATTCTGTTCCATCACAAAACACTTCCGATGGGAGAGTTTGCAATCGGAACAAATACCACCGCATACCGGATGGCACGGAAATATCAGATCGCGGATAAGCTTCCGATTCTGATTGCGGAAAAGACAGGTCCGCATTTTGCGGTCGGAGACACCTGTTACACGTACGATGAGGACAACATGACATACAATCCGGATGGAAAAGCGATCATCGCAAGGGACAATGAAATTTCGATCCGGCGCAAAGAAGATATTTCAAAAGCATATTTTAACTGTCATACCGATATTACGATTCCGTATGATGAGTTAGGAGCGATTACGGTAGTACGTGCAGATGGCACGACGACAGATATTATAAGAAACGGGCGGTTTGTCGTTCCGGGAACGGAACCGTTAAATGAGCCGCTGGATGCAATGGAACCATAAATTTTTTCACATATAGGAGGATATTTAAAATGGCACAAGTAGGAATTGTAATGGGCAGTGATTCAGATATGCCGATCATGGCAAAGGCAGCAGACATCTTAGACCAGCTGGGCGTCAGCTATGAGATGACGATCATTTCCGCACACCGCGAGCCGGATGTATTTTTTGAATATGCAAAGAGTGCGGAGGAAAAAGGATTTAAAGTGATTATCGCAGGTGCAGGTATGGCAGCACATCTGCCGGGCATGTGCGCAGCAATCTTCCCGATGCCGGTCATCGGAATCCCGATGCACACCACTTCTCTTGGCGGAAGAGATTCCCTGTACAGTATCGTGCAGATGCCGACCGGTATTCCGGTAGCAACCGTAGCAATCAACGGCGGAGCAAATGCCGGTATTCTTGCAGCAAAGATTCTTGCAACCAGTGATGCGGATTTACTTGCACGCCTGAAAGAGTATTCTAAAAACTTAAAAGAGCAGGTTGAGGCAAAGGATGCCAGATTGCAGGAAGTGGGATATAAGAACTACTAATTAGATTTATTAACATTTATGATTGGTAAAATCGAAAAATACCCGATATACTATAAGCGACAATAATAGATTAAAACACAGATATTAGGAGGAAAAATAAATGGATTACAAGAACGCGGGCGTAGATATCGAAGCAGGATATGAGTCAGTGGAACTGATGAAGAAGTTTGTAAAGGGAACCATGCGTCCGGAGGTATTAGGCGGACTTGGCGGATTTTCCGGTGCTTTTTCGCTGGATGCGATCAAGAATATGGAAGAGCCGGTTCTTTTATCCGGAACCGATGGATGCGGAACCAAGGTAAAACTGGCTTTCCTGATGGACAAGCATGATACGATCGGTATTGATGCCGTTGCAATGTGTGTCAACGATGTAGCCTGTGCCGGTGGTGAACCGTTATTTTTCCTGGATTATATTGCATGTGGAAAAAATTATCCGGAGAAAATTGCAACGATCGTAAGCGGTGTGGCAGAGGGTTGTAAGCAGTCCGGATGTGCACTGATCGGTGGAGAGACTGCAGAGCATCCGGGACTGATGCCGGAGGATGAGTATGATCTGGCCGGATTTACCGTAGGTGTGGTTGACAAGAAGGATATCATTACCGGAGAAGACGTAAAAGCCGGGGATGTGCTGATCGGTATGGCAAGTTCCGGTGTACATTCCAATGGATTTTCTCTCGTGCGCAAGATTTTCCGTATGGACAAAGAAACCTTAAATACATATATGGATGAGCTTGGAACAACGCTTGGCGAGGCTCTTCTTGCTCCGACCCGTATCTATGTAGGCGCATTGAAGTCTATCAAGAACGCTGGAGTACGTGTGAAAGCCTGCAGCCATATTACCGGTGGTGGTTTCTATGAGAATATTCCACGTATGCTTCCGGAAGGAAAGCATGCCGTAGTGGAAAAGAACAGCTACCCGGTTCCTCCAATCTTTACCCTTATGGCAAGAGAGGGAAATGTAGATGAGCATATGATGTACAATACTTACAACATGGGACTTGGAATGGTTCTTGCAGTCGATCCGGCAGACGTGGACAAGACGATGGAAGCAATCAAAGCAGCCGGAGATACTCCATATGTGGTTGGTAAGATCACAGACGGAGAGAAGGGTGTAACATTATGCTAAAAATCGCAGTATGTGTATCCGGCGGCGGAACCAATCTGCAGGCCATTATCGATGGAATTGAACAAAAAACAATCACAAATACAGAGATTGCGGTAGTGATCAGCAATAATCCGGGAGCATACGCTTTGGAACGTGCAAAAAAGCACGGAATTGAGGCAGTATGCATCAGCCCGAAGGAGTATGAGAGCCGTGCGGCATTTAATGAAGATTTTCTGCGCAGACTTGATGCGTATGAGGTGGATCTGGTTGTGCTGGCAGGATTCCTTGTCGTCATTCCGGAACAGATGATTGCAAAGTACAGAAACCGCATCATCAATATTCATCCGTCTTTAATTCCGTCTTTCTGTGGAACCGGATATTATGGGCTGAAAGTGCATGAAGGTGCACTTGCCCGCGGAGTCAAAGTCACAGGTGCTACCGTGCATTTTGTGGATGAGGGAACGGATACCGGTCCGATCATTCTGCAGAAAGCGGTAGAAGTGCAGGAGGGCGATACGCCGGAGATCCTGCAGCGCCGTGTCATGGAGCAGGCAGAGTGGAAGATTATGCCACAGGCGATCGACCTGATCGCAAATGGAAAAGTGACGGTGACGGGCAAAACCGTACATATCAGTAAATAGGAAATGCATCACATATAGGAGGATAATCATGAAAGTTCTTGTAATTGGAAGCGGTGGACGTGAGCATGCAATCGTAACAAGTGTTGCCAGAAGTCCGAGAGTTGACAAAATATATTGTGCACCTGGAAATGCAGGAATTGCAGCTTTGGCAGAGTGTGTGCCGATCGGAGCCATGGAGTTTGACAAGCTCGTTGCATTTGCAAAGGAGAAATCCATTGATTTTACCATTGTTGGTATGGATGATCCGCTGGTTGGCGGAATCGTGGATGTCTTTGAGGCAGAGGGCTTAAAGGTATTCGGACCGCGCAAAAATGCAGCGATTCTGGAAGGATCGAAAGCATTCTCCAAGGATCTGATGAAAAAGTATCATATTCCGACGGCTGCTTACGAGAACTTTACCGATCCGGAAGAAGCTTTAAAATATCTTGAGACGGCAAAGATGCCAATCGTGTTAAAGGCAGACGGTCTGGCACTCGGAAAGGGTGTGCTGATCTGTAATACACTCGAAGAGGCAAAAGAAGGCGTGCGTACGATCATGGAAGATAAGAAATTCGGAAATGCCGGAAATACGATGGTAATCGAAGAATTTATGACCGGACGTGAAGTATCGGTTCTGACCTATGTGGACGGAAAGACCATCCGCATCATGTCTTCCGCACAGGATCACAAACGTGCCAAGGATGGAGATCAGGGACTGAATACCGGCGGTATGGGAAATTTCTCTCCAAGTCCGTTCTATACAAAAGAAGTAGATGAATTCTGTAAGAAGTATATTTATCAGCCAACTGTAGATGCTATGGCTGCGGAGGGAAGACCATTTACCGGAGTTATTTTCTTCGGACTGATGCTGACAGGGGAAGGACCAAAGGTTCTTGAGTACAATGCCCGTTTTGGAGATCCGGAGGCACAGGTCGTTCTTCCACGTATGAAAAATGATATCATTGATGTCATGGAAGCATGTGTCGATGGAAAACTTGACACGATTGATCTGCAGTTTGAGGACAATGCAGCTGTCTGTGTTGTACTTGCATCTGACGGATATCCGGTTTCCTATGAGAAAGGATTCCCAATCAGCGGACTTGAAAAGTTCGAGGGCAAGGATGATTACTTCTGTTTCCATGCAGGAACTGCATTCGATAAGGAAGGACGCATCGTAACAAACGGCGGACGTGTCCTTGGCATTACTGCAACCGGAAAAGATTTAAAAGAAGCAAGAAAGAAAGCCTATGAGGCAACCGAATGGGTGGATTTCGCAAATAAGTATATGCGCCATGATATCGGAAAGGCAATTGACGAGGCATAATGAAAAAAGGAATCATATTTGATATGGACGGAACACTCTGGGATTCCGCTGCGGAAGTGGCAGAGTCCTGGAATGAGACTGTAAAAAGAGCCGGCTACGACAGAAAACCGATTACGGTAAAGGACATCCAGTCAGTAATGGGAAAGACGATGGATGTGATCGCACGGATTCTGTTTCCGGATCTGGAAGAAGGCGAACGCCAGAAACTTCTGGCACAGTGTGGGGAAGAAGAAAATGAATATCTCCGGATACACGGAGCAACTCTCTACCCGGATATCCGCAGGACAATGGAACAGTTGAAGAAAAAATATCATCTGTATATTGTAAGCAACTGCCAGTCCGGATATATAGAGGCTTTTCTGGATTATTACAAACTGCACGATCTGATAGAGGATACTGAGTGCTACGGAAATAATGAAAAATCAAAAGGAGAGAATATTGCGTTACTGTACAGGCGGAATGCATTGGATGATGCGGTATATGTAGGTGATATTCAGGGAGATTACGATGCAAGCATGGATGCGGGGGTTAAATTTATTCATGCGGCATACGGGTTTGGTACAATAGAAGACAAGGTTCCTGAAATTCACAAATTCTGTGAATTGGAGAACGTGGCAGATCAGGTTCTGCTGTAGATAAGAGGTTACTATGCGGGAGCAGAAAGAACAGGAAAAGCAAAATGAACTTCTCAGGGTGGTTGCAGAGCAAAACCATGAGAGATTGATAGAATATGATGTAAAAGAAGACCGGGCAGTGGTTTATGCGATAGAAAATGACCGGTTCGAGGTCCTTTTTGATATCGAAGATTATGTAAAGAAGAACCATTATGGATCTGTTTTTATTGATCCGGAAGATAAAAAGGTATTTCGCAGAGCGATGCATGCCTGCCTGCAAAAAGAAGGGACTGTTACGGTCGATGTCCGTTATTGCGAAAAAGAAAATCAACCGGAATGGTACCGTTTTTATCTGGTGAGTATTGCGGAAGAAGATGGAAAAACAGACCGTATGGTGGGGCGTTTTTGCTGTGTGCAGCAGGAGAAAGCCATCACGGAACGCATGCGGCGCCGGGCAGAGATTGATGTACTGACGAATGTGTATAACCATAAGGCATTTGAGGAATACTGCGCAAAAGAGCTTGCGGAATGTACAACAAATGCCTTATTTGTCATGCTTGATATTGATGATTTTAAAATGATCAATGATACGCAGGGACATGCGGTAGGGGATATGGTCTTAAGCCAGACCGGAAGTATTTTAAGTGAAGTGACCGGTGACCGGGGAATTGTCGGCAGGCTTGGGGGAGATGAATTCGCGGTGTTTGCTTCCGGCTTTCAGAATTCTGTTGAAATGGAAGAATTTTGTGTCTCCCTGCGTGAAAATTTGAAAAAGATTATCTTTGATATGGAATATTCCGTATCTATCGGTGCTGCGAAACTGGATGGACGAAGAATCAGTTTTCCGGATTTTTATTATGAGGCAGACCGGGCAGTTTACGCGGCGAAAAGAGGCGGAAAAAACCGGATTGTTTTTTATGATCAGATCAAAGAAAATCAGGAGCCGGAAACGGCAGATCCGGTGGAACCGATTCTCGCACAAGGCAATGAAAAATCCATGTTAAGACAGCTCCGTACCTGTATGGAAGCGCTTGGAAGAGAGGGAATCGGAGATGCCCTTATGCAGACATTTGAAGCGCTGCGCCAGTATTTTGACGCGGACTGTGTTGTGCTTGCCTATGCAAAAGAGGGCGGTATCCGCTATGTGGAAGAGTGTCACAGGGATACGGCACAGATGATGGCAAGACTTGTGACCGAGGAAATTGAGTCAGGAGATGCAGAAGGAGTTATTCAGGAAATAGGACAACTCGGGGACGTGGTGATTCCGGATATCAAGTCGCTGAGAGAAAGTCATCCGGTGATCTATGAATATCTGGCAGAACTACGTGCATGGTCTGCAGCCGGGATTTCTTTGTATACAGGAGATCATCTGCTTGGAATTTTAATGGTTTTAAACCCACACAGACACCTCGAGGAGACCGATGTTCTTTCCATGCTTGGCACGACACTGGCTGCGCGGATTGAACTTCGCAATCTGCAGGAGCAGCAGGAATATGACCGCACACATGACAAACTGACCAATCTCTGGAACCGGGAGGGATTGTCCGTTATGGCACGTACTGGTGCGGACAATATGTTCTGTTCACTTGGCGTGATTACAACCGATGTGATCCATCTGTCGGAGATTAATAAACAGTTTGGCTATATCAGCGGCAACCGCAGACTGATGGAAGTTGCGGATTTATTGAAATCCCTGTTTCCCAATTACCGGATTTACCGGTATGATGAGGATGAGATGCTGGTTTTGTGTATCAACATTAAACGGCAGGAAATGGAGCAGCAGGTGGAAAATCTGCAGAAAAGGCTTGCCGGACTTGGCTTTGGCGTGGCGATGGGATACAGCTGGAGTGCACATCCGCAGACACGCAGCCAGATTGCAGAGGCAGAGGTTCTTATGAGCAACGATAAGCTTAAGCTGATGCATGGCACAACCGTGATGAAGCGCATGGAGCAGAGCGTGATAGATGAGATCAACGATCTGATGGAGCGTGGAAGGTATCTGGTATATCTGCAGCCGAAAGTGGATATCCACACAGGGCGCACAGAGGGCGCGGAGGCGCTGATCCGGCAGCTGGATGATGAACTGGGCATTGTGGGACCGGGGATGTTTATTCCGGTGCTGGAACATTACAATTTGGTGCATATGATTGACCTGTTTGTTCTGGATGAAGTATTTCGTTATCAGAAGGAACAGATCCGGGAAGGACATCGTACGGTGCCAATATCCGTGAATTTCTCGAAGATGACGATCATGTATCCGGAACTTATTGAAAAAGTAACGCAGATGGTTCAAAAATATGATATTCCGGTGGAACTGATCCATATTGAGGTAACGGAGACCGTGGGAGACATGGATCATGTTCTGATTGAAAATGTTGCAAACAGCCTCAAAGAACTCGGATTCAGACTGTCAATGGATGATTTCGGAAGTCATTATTCCAATCTTGCGGTACTGATCCAGTATGATTTTGATTCTGCAAAGATTGACCGGTCCATGGTAACCGAAATTACCAATAACCGCAAAAGCCGGATTCTCCTCGACTATATGACTTCCATGATCAATGATCTGGGAATTCACTGTATCGTCGAGGGAATCGAGACAAAAGAGCAGGTAGATATTTTAAAGAAAACAAAGGCAGAGATGATCCAGGGATTTTACTTTGGAAAACCTGTGCCAAAAGAAAAATTTTATGAAGCCTTTATCGCAGAGTAGTGGAGCATATCACACAAACGTCAGGCTGTTGCTGACGCAGAGTGCTCCGTATCCGCTCTGCGGATTGGGGTAGGAAACGGAAAATGGAAGCTGTCTGGCACCTCGGATCAGATATGCTTTCATTTTTTCGCCATATAGAAAGGGATCATTGTTCTGTAGAATGCCCCACTGCATGAGCAGTGCGCAGCTGCCGCTTACAAAAGGAGCAGCCATGGAGGTGCCGCTTCGGGATTCGTAACCGCCCCCGACAGCACAGCTGGTGATGCCGACACCGGGAGCGACCAGATCCGGTTTGACCTGTCCGGTATTCCAGGTATATCCTCTGCCGGAAAAAGGGGCGAGCGTATTGGTGGAAGAATCGTAGGCACCGACGGTAATGACATTTCCGGCGGTGGAAGGTATCGTGAGAGTGGTTTCCGTTGTCGGTGTGAGAAATTGTGTGGCAGCCCCGCGGATAGCGGCCGCCGGCATCCACAGATCAATAATTCCTTCGATGACAGACCGTGCTTCTGCGGTAAAAAACCAGACACCTCCCGAAATATAGTCCCGCCGCGGCAGCAGATCGATGGCAATTTCCTGATACAGACTATAAGGGGAGGGAAGTCCGTAGTACACCAGAATCTGTGTGGTGCCAAAGGAAAAGCGCCAGCTGCCGGGCTGATTGGGAATTTTAAATGAGGTTCCGAGTCCCGGAGGAGTCAGCTGAAAACGAATATCATCCCAATAATTTTTCCAGATCTGAATCGAAAGAGAAGATTCATAATTTCCAACGGCAAATTCAATTCTGGCAGATTCTAAAGAAGCCAGTCGGGCGCTGGCATGCCCGCCGTTGTTTCCCTCATTTCCACTTCCGACAACAATATTAATGCGTCCGAGATTTGAGACATAGTCCAGGTAGGTTTCCAGAAGGGATGTTCCGCTGTGGGAGCCGTAAGTATTTCCAAAACTCAGGTTGATGACAAGAGGCACGGTATGTTCGAGGGCATATCTTACGGAAAAATCGACCGCCTGCATCAGTTCGATCGTGTTTGGAAATCCCTTTGGATCGGGCGAGCCGAGTTTGACGGCAAGAAGTGAGGATTCCGGGGCAACTCCGCGGTAGAGTCCGCCGGAGGCACGGCCGTTTCCGGCAGCAATACCGGCGACATGGGTTCCGTGCCCTGTGACATCTGTGCTGGGTACAAGTTCCATGCGCTGCTCAAAAGTGTCTGCCTGAAGTGCCACATTGATCTGTTCCGGAGAAAAAAGTGTACCCTGTGAATAACCGGCGGGGGCAAAGCGTCCAGCAGAAGGATCAGCGAGGATGGTCTGGTCCCAGAGAGCAACCAGCCGTGTGGTTTTGTCCGGATTGCAAAAATCGGGATGCGCATAGTCAATACCGGAGTCTATCACAGAAATCAGAATGCCTTTTCCGGTCAGACCATAGCTGCTGTTTTCCTGAATGGCACTCAGACAGGAAGCCTGCCGGGCAGAAACAATCTCAAAGAAAAGCTGTCTTGGACGTTCGATATATATTACTTGTGGAAAGGCGGCAAGTGATGGAATGTCGTCCTCGGAGATTTTCACTATGGCATAATTTCCAAGGAGAAAGGTAAAGGAAGAGGAAGGAAATTCATTCTGTAACGTCTGTGGAGAACCGGTGTACAGAACAATCAGGTTCCAGAACCCGTCAGAGCTGCTCCCTGTGGACAGATCATCGGAAGCGTTTCGTTCGACGGGAGTTGCCTCAAGCGAAGCGCGCAGAGAAACATCAATTTTCTGATTGAAGTCCATCGTATTCATATTATCCATAAAATCGCACCGTCTGATGTATTTTGATAGATACATCTATAGCTTTTTAATGAAAATTTATGTACAATAAAAACATATTATGCTTAATAGAAACCACGAAAAAGCAAAGGAGATTTTATGTACGCTGATGAAAATGTAATCAAGATCAAGCATGCGGTTCTGCGTGAAGTCGCAAAACTGGCATTTGAAGGGACTCTTGATGCTCAGAGAGACCACATCGCGGTTCGTCTGATTCCGGGCCCGACACCACAGTTCCGTTGTTGTATCTACAAAGAAAGAGAAATTATCCGCCAGCGTGTCCGTCTTGCAGAGGGCAAAGCCCCGGGACCGGAGGATAATGGAAACGTGATTCAGGTAATCAGTGCAGCCTGTGAGGACTGCCCGATTTCCAGTTATACCGTTACAGAAAACTGTCAGAACTGTATGGGAAAGGCATGTATCAATGCATGTAAATTCGGTGCCATTGAGGCGGGACGTCATCGTTCCCACATTGATCCGCAGAAATGTAAAGAGTGTGGACGATGTGCAGCTGCATGTCCTTACAATGCAATCGCGCATTTGAAGAGACCATGTAAGTTTGCATGTCCGGTCAACGCTATTACATACAATGAATATGGTATTTCCGTGATTGATGATTCCAAGTGTATCCGCTGCGGAAAATGTATCCATAGCTGTCCGTTCGGAGCAATCGGATCTAAGACATTTATGGTTGATGTCATCAATGCCTTAAAGTCTGATAAGAAAGTATACGTGATTGCAGCACCTGCTACCGAGGGACAGTTTGGTGCAAACATCACAATGGGAAGCTGGAAGAAAGCTATGCAGGAAGTTGGATTCAACGGATTTATCGAAGCCGGATTAGGTGGAGATATGACCGCTGCTTCCGAAGCCGCAGAGTGGGTAGAGGCATACAAGGCAGGAGAGAAGAAAGTAACTTCCTGCTGTCCGGGATTTGTCAATATGGTGCGTCTGCACTTCCCGGAGATGGCAGATAAGATTTCCACAACCATCTCTCCAATGTGTGCGGTATCCCGTATGATCAAAGCACAGGATCCGGATGCTGTGACCGTATTTGTCGGACCATGTGTAGCAAAGAAATCTGAGGTTGTCGATCAGAAGATTGAGGGCAATGCAGATTATGTGCTGACATACAGTGAGATGCGTGCCATCATGAGTGCCAAGGGCGTAGAACTGCAGCCAAGCGATACCAGCTATCAGGAGTCTTCCGTATACGGCAAGCGTTTCGCAAACTCCGGTGGAGTTACCGCAGCAGTTGTCGAGAGCATGAAAGAGATGGAAGCTGGCATTGAGCCGAAAGTATGCAAGGCAAACGGTGCCGCAGAGTGCCGCAAGTTCCTGATGCTTATGAAGGCTGGCAAGCTGCCGGATGACTTCATTGAAGGTATGGCATGTGAAGGTGGCTGTGTCGGTGGACCAAGCTCCTTTAACGATATGCTTGTGACAAAGAAGTTCCGTGACGAACTTCTTCAGAAAGCAGATGATCGTCAGATTCTTGACAATTTGAAGAATTATCATATGGAAACATTCTCCATGCACAGAGAAGAAGAGTAATATCAAAATGGGGCCGTCGCTTGCGATGGCCTCGTTTTTTATTCCACAGTGGTTAAGGACAATAACAGTAGCTGGTGAGCAGATGCAGTCCTTTGTAAATGTACTGGCAGATAATGAGAATGCATGGCTTATTACAGAAAAACAAAGTGGAGCATGCATCGGATGTGTTACGATGGATATTCCGTATCCACAGCTTGCAATTGGGGAGATCGGTTATGTGATTGGCGAGAAATACCAGAGGAAGGGCGTGGGCAAATGCGCGAAGAGATATTAAGGAAGCGTTAAGGTTTTTTAAGGAAAAGAAGATGGTTTGCAGCAAATGAATGTGATATCGTAAACACATGAAACATGTTAGTAAGAAAAAGAAAGGGAAATGGTTATGTTAGAAGTTGTACATGTGACAAAACGATACCGTAAGGTGCTTGCAAATGATGATATCAATCTTACCATAGAGGATGGGCGCATCGGAGTACTGCTTGGACCTAACGGTGCAGGAAAAAGCACGATTATAAAATGTATTATGGGATTTCTGAAATATCAGGGACAGATACAGGTAAACGGTCTCGAAAATAAGTCCATCGAGGCGAAAAAGATCATGGGATATATTCCGGAAATTCCATCGTTGTATCCGAACCTGACTGTGGATGAACATATGGAATTTATTGCACGGGCATATAAATTAAAGGATTATAAAGCCTATAAAGATGCATTGCTGGAACGGTTTGATCTGACAGATAAGAAAAAAAAATTCGGGGATGAGCTGTCGAAAGGGATGCAGCAGAAACTGTCCATCTGTTGTGGACTTTTGCCGAAACCACGGCTGGTACTGTTTGATGAGCCAATGATCGGACTGGACCCACATGCCATCAAAGAACTGAAAAAGGTGTTTGAGGAATTGCGGGACAGTGGCTGCATGGTACTGGTCAGCACGCACATGATTGACAGTATGGAAGAATTATGGGATACCACGTATATCATGAAACAGGGGCGGGTAGCCGCTGTGGTTGAGCGTGAAAATTTAAAGGATAACAATAAAAGTCTGGAAGATATTTTCTTTGAGATTACAGAGGGCGCGGCTCTGGAGAGAGAGGTGTAGGCGATGCGGTTATGGGGTTATTATGCATGGCATACCTTTTGGAACACGATAAAAAAGATGTTTCGAAGTACATTTCTCCTGATCATTCTTGCCATTTTTGGATTTGGAATCATATTTGGACTGATTGGTGGCGTGGTCGGTTCCATGGTAGAAAAGCAACAGTCGGTGGAAACCGTGGAATCGTCTTCGGAGGCGGATCGCGTACAGGAAGAAGCAATGGAAGAGGAAGAAACGCAAAAAACGCCACAGGAGATTGCCGCAATCAAAACCTATGTGGAAGCCGGAGTGATGATTGTTTTTCTAGCGATATTACTTTGGGGAATGTATTCCGGTTCTAAGGACGGTACGGATATTTTCCAGATGGCAGACGTGAATCTGTTGTTTACGGCACCGATGAAACCACAGTCCGTGTTGATGTTTCGACTAAGTTTTCAGATGGTGGCAACAGTTTTCGCGTCCATATATCTGGTTTTTCAGATTCCAAATCTCGTTGTAAATATGGGATTGGGGGCATCGGCAGTTGTAGCCATTTTTGCAGGGTGGATTCTGCTTCTGGTGTTTCAGAGACTTATGATTGTATTGACATATACGGTCTGCACCACACACGAAAAATTAAAACCATATGTGTTTCCTTTGATCGTGGGAATTGTTGTACTGCTTGGAATGATTGCAGGAGGAACATATCTGGCGAATGGGCAGAACCTGCTTGAAGCAGCACATATGACTTTTGCCAGTCACTGGCTGCGGTATCTTCCGGTAATCGGCTGGTACAAAGGCATGATTATGTGTGCAGTGAATGGGGAACTGTTTTCGTTTCTGGTTTATCTGGGATTGCTGCTTGTAAGTGTGGCGGTACTGATTTTTGCCATCTGGCATATGAAAGCGGATTTTTACGAAGATGCGCTGGCTTCCGCGGGAAAACGTGCACAGATGCTTGAGGCAGCAAAAGAAGGACGGGTTATCGCAGGAAAAACACATGCAAAAAAGCAGCAAAAGGAAGGAAACTTAAAGGGCTGGGGCGCATCCGTGTTTTTTACAAAGGAAATTTATTGCCGTAAACGTACGGCAAAATTTGGAATCATAACCAATACGATGCTGTTTTACCTGCTGGTCAGTGTCGGTATTTCCCTGTTTTGTGTCAGGATCATGGAGGTGTCCGGATTTTTGGTGCCGGGCTGTATTTTGTTTTTTGTACTTTTCTTCCGGAATATGGGAAATCCGATTGCACAGGAGACTGCGCGAAACTGGCTGTTTCTGGTGCCGGAGAATCCATACAAGAAAGTTTTCTTCGGAGTGCTTGCAGGAACATCCCTCTGCGCGATGGATCTGCTTCCGGCACTGGTGGTTTCGGCATTGCTTCTGCATGAAAAACCGGGAATTATGCTTCTGTGGTATCTGACGTATCTGATGGCGGATTTTATGTTTTCGGAAGTTGGGCTTTTGCTGGAAGCTCTTGTTCCGGCGTCTGCGATGGATACGGTTAAGAGTATGATCCAGATTTTGCTGCGTTGCATTATTTTAGTAATTGTTGCCGTTTTTCTGGCAATTGGATATTTCTTTGGCGGAATTGCAGGGGCTTTAGTGTTTACCTGTGCAGCTTCTGCCGGAATCGGCGGAGCGATTTCACTGATTTATCCATGGATGTTGCATCAGGGCAGATAGGAGACTGCTCGCAGGTGCCTCTGTAAACCGCAATACAAAGAGTACATTACGGTTCACGGGTTACTCTGCGAACAGTAACTTCGCAGCCCATATAAAATAAAAGAAAAATTGTACTTGCCGAACATTTGTTCTTGTGATATGATGTAATAAGAACGGATGTTCGGCATTTTTGCGGAGGGATACTAGATATGAGAGAAATTTTGCAGATGGATCGTATCACGGAAAAACTAACCATACTTTCGGCAGCTGCCAGATATGATGTTGCGTGTACTTCCAGCGGGGTGCAGCGTGGAGGAGATGGTACACATGCGGGAAACGCATATGCAAGTGGAATCTGTCATGCATTTACTGGGGATGGGCGCTGCATTTCACTGCTTAAGATTTTATATACCAATGATTGTATCTATGACTGCAAATATTGCAGGAACCGTTGCAGCAATGATGTGAAGCGTGTCAGTTTTACACCGGAGGAAATCTGTAAGCTCACGATGGAATTTTACCGCAGAAATTATATCGAAGGATTGTTCTTAAGTTCCGGAATTTTACATTCTCCGGATTATACCATGGGACTTTTATATGAGACCCTTTATTTATTGCGCACAAAATATCATTTTAACGGATATATACATGTAAAAGGAATTCCGGGAGCATCAGCGGATCTGCTGGAATTAACGGGGTATCTTGCAGACCGCATGAGTGTAAATTTAGAACTTCCCACGGCCGATGCGCTGCGGCAGATTGCGCCTAACAAAGTGCGTAAAAACATCCTTTCCCCGATGCGCCAGTTACAGAATGGAATTCGGCAAAGCCGTGAGTTTCACGGGGTATCGAGTATGAAAAGCCGGATGTATCTGGATGAGAAAACCTATTATAACCAGATGGCAGAGATGAAGGAAAGTTATGCCCGTCTGCAGGACTACCACGACGGAATTGCTGCCATCCGGGAGCATAAAGCGCGACAGAGTGCAGTACAAAGCTGGGGAGAAGAAATTGCCGGTGGGGAGAATTCCAGCAGAGTGAGAAACGTGCAAAAGAAGCTTCCGCAGACAACGCGGGGATTGATGCGGCCGGATCATTATTTTGTGCCGGCAGGACAGAGTACACAGATGGTGATCGGGGCATCGGATGAAAGTGATTATCAGATCATTTCGGTTTCAGAAGCTTTGTATCAGAAGTTTGAGATGAAGCGGATATTCTATTCTGCATTTATCAATGTGAATCATGACAGTTCCCTGCCAGATTTGCCCGGACCACCATTGTTACGTGAGCACAGGCTCTATCAGGCAGATTTTCTGTTGCGGTTTTATGGATTCCGCGCAGATGAATTGCTGTCAGAGAAAAATCCGAATTTTAACGAACAGATTGATCCGAAGTGTAATTGGGCAGTGCACCATCTGGAACTGTTTCCGGTGGAAATTAATCGTGCGGATTATTATACGCTGCTTCGTGTGCCGGGAATCGGAACAAAAAGTGCCCGCCGGATTATGGCGGCCCGGCGGTACGCAAAGCTGGATTTTTCAGATTTAAAGAAGATCGGTGTTGTTCTGAAACGTGCAGTGTATTTTATCACCTGTAAAGGAAAGATGATGTATCATACCCGTATGGAGGAAGGATATATTACACGGAATCTGATGTATCAGGAACGTCCGATGCAGATGCTGCTTTCGGATGGAACGGTGCAGACCTATGAGCAGTTATCACTGTTTGATGACAGGGGGAAAATTGTAGTATGAGTGAACAGATCGTGCTTCGATGTGAGGATTCTCTGGAAGGAATTTTTACAGCACTTTTCGATGCGTTTGTGTGTAAAAATAAAATGAAAGCTCCTTATACAGACAGTATTTCCATTGCGGCCGGTGAAGGAGAAATGACTTTGTTTGCCAGGGAGATCGAAGTACAGACAGATGCGCAGAAAGTGCAGAAGACGGTTTACAGTATACAGTCAAGACTGGGGTATCCGGTGTATGATACACTGCTTCATGCATTATGCCATTTTGCAGAGGACCGGGGGACAGCAGTTCTTGGATATCTGGTGCGTGCATTTGCACAGGGACGTGGTATTTCCGATCAGCTTGCCGATCCGTTTGCACTTCGGGTGATGGAGTTGTCCCGCAAGGTAGACAATGAGCTGGATAAGCTGCTGGGATTTGTGAGATTTCAGGATCTGGGAAGTATTCTTGTGGCGCAGCTTGCACCAAAATGCAATATAGTTCCATTGATGATGGATCATTTTTCGGATCGTTTTCCGGATGAAAATTTTATTCTCTACGATGAAAACCGAAACCTTGCTGCCGTCCATGAAGCCGGACACCGCTGTGTTCTGGTGAGTGGAGAGCAGCTTCAGATTCCGCAGGGGCATATGGATTATTTTGCTGTGCTATGGAAACAGTATTTTGCCACCATGGAAATTCGAGAGCGTCACAATGAGCAGTGTCAGAATCATCTTCTGCCAAAATGGTATCGCAAATATATGACGGAGTGGAATTAATAAATAGAAACGAAACTTGAAAACATTTCTTAAAACCAATATAATGAATAGAGTTACAGTTATAAAACTATGGCAGAAAAGAATGATAGCAGCTGGCACATAGGAAAATTGGAGGAATGGAAATGGAACGTTGGGATATCTACGATAAAAATAAAGTGCGGACAGGAAGAACCATGGAGCGGAATCATTTCAATCTGGCAGATGATGAGTATCATCTGACGGTACTTGGCGTGATCAGGCGTCCGGATGGCAGATTTCTGATTACTAAGCGTGTGATGACCAAAGCATGGGCACCTGGATGGTGGGAAGTTTCCGGTGGTGCTGCGCAGGCAGGAGAAGAATCGGAAGAGGCAGTGCGCAGGGAAGTTTTAGAAGAGACCGGACTGGATGTAAAAGAAGCGGAAGGTGGTTATGTATTTACCTATCACAGAGAAAATCCGGGCGAAGGAGATAACTATTTCGTAGATGTTTATCGTTACACGATGGATGTTACAGAACAAGATGTCCATCTGCAGACGGAAGAAACAGACGGATGTCGGTTTGCTACACCAGAAGAGATCAGGGAACTCGCAGATCAGGGAATTTTCCTGCATTATGATAGTATCAAACGGGTATTTGAGGACTAATTACAATGGATAGGAGAATACTTGAAAAGATGTATTCCCATACGCAAAAAAAGGAATGTTGCAGAAATGCAACATTCCTTTTTTTAATCGTTGTATCCAATATCTTATTCTAAAGAAAGAAAAAGGTACATAGAAACTAGATTAGTCGGCAATTATTTCACTACTGTTACGTTAACTGCCTGAGGACCTTTAGCGCCATCAGTGATTTCGAATTCTACTGCTGCACCCTCTTCGAGAGATTTGAACCCCTCCATGTTAAGTCCTGAGTAATGTACGAATACATCGTGGCCGTCTTCAGCGGTGATGAATCCGTAACCCTTCTGGTTGTTAAACCATTTTACTGTACCTTTGTTCATCGAAAGTACCTCCAATATATTTGTGTTGCCTTGCAACTATGCTAAGAATAGCATAACCAATTGGAAATGTAAAGCAAAATCTTCGTAAAATAGCCGGATTTTAAAGCACTTCAAAAGAAATGTCGTGTTGTGAGAGAAATTGTCTGACAAATTTGTCCCATTCCGGTTCTAATGTCTTATCTGTAGAAAAAATGCGATAAGAAATTCCGGTAGTCAGTGTAAGCATCTGATTTTGAAATTTGATGTTCATGGACATGGCGGAAATATCTGCCGGGGTATAGGAACTTCCGATTCGTTCCATGGTGCGTTTTTGATTTTCCGGCGACAGCATCAGGACGAATTTAAAGGAGGATGGAGCCTTTTTCCCTTTGATCAGGTCAAAGATGCGTGGACGGAGCATGGAAAATGGAAGAAAATGAAAAGTTTTAATACCGAGTTCTTCGGCTTCTGTATCTGTATAGAATCCTTTGGTAATAGTTCCATCAATCACATAGCTTGCAAAAGAAACGACAATGCCCTCCTGAAGCAGAAAATGGTCAAAAATTTCAGTTTTGAGAAATTTATTCATAAAATCTTTTTTGTTTGTTAATGCAAGAGCCAGCATAAAAAACCTCCCCATTGTGAAACCGATAAAACGGCAGCTGATATAGTTTAATTTTAGCATGAGTGACTTCATCTTTTCAATCATAATGTGTTATAATGCCACTGATTGATAGAAAATGCACGGTTACTGCTCACAGGTTCCCCTGCGAACCGTAACGATGCAATCACTTAAGAAAAGAAGGGAAACTATAACTATGAAAGAATCATTTTTGATAGATGTTTTAAAAAAAGGAGTATCACCGTTTCATTGTGTGGAAGCAGCCATGGAGACGTTAGAGGAATCCGGCTTTGAGGAACTGGAGTATGCCAGACCATGGAATCTGAAAAAAGGAAAGGCTTATATGATGAATCATCATGGAACAACGCTCTATGCATTTACAGTTGGAGAAAACTTCCGTGCGGATGCAATGCTGCGCATGGCAGCTGCACATACAGATTATCCATATCTGCGGATCAAACCAAATGCGGATTTTGTGACAGACCGGTATGCGCAGGTGAACGTGGAAGTATATGGCGGACCGATTTTAAATACATGGTTTGATCGTCCGCTGGGGATTGCAGGGCGCGTGATCGTTCGAAGCAAAGATGTGTTTGCCCCGAAGACCATGCTGTATCGTTCCGGTCGTCCGGTTCTTATTATTCCAAACCTTGCCATTCACATGAACCGGGAAGTGAATAAGGGAGTGGCAATCAATAATCAGGTAGATTTGATGCCGGTTGCGGATATGCTGCCAGAAGAACAGCAGAGTACCGATTATTTCCTGTCATTTCTTGCGGAAGAGCTGGCAGTAAAAAAAGAGGATATTCTGGATTTTGAACTGAATACATACTGTGTGGAAGAACCGGCATATGTGGGGATAAAAGAGACACTGCTGTCTTCTCCGCGACTGGATAACCAGACATCCGTTGCGGCACTGCTGGCAGCCATCGTGGAAGGAACACGGACCGATGGTATCAATCTGATCGCACTGTTTGATAATGAAGAAATCGGAAATACCAGCAAACAGGGCGCAGCATCGATCTTATTGCATGATATGGTAAAACGCATCTACCGGTCGCTTGGCTGCAGTGAGGAAGAAACGGATTGTGCGATGTATGGAGGTATGCTGCTTTCCGTGGATGTGGCGCATGCACTGCATCCGAATCATAAGGAGAAAATGGATATTACCAATCATCCGGTGCTTGGGGATGGATTCTGTATCAAAGAGGCATGTTCCCAGTCTTATGCGACGGATGCAAAGGCAATCGGAATTCTGCGGCAGCTCTGCGATCAGAATAAAATCGCATACCAGAGGTTTGTCAATCGTTCCGATGTGCGCGGGGGTGGTACACTGGGATCGGTTGCATCCACGCTGTTTCCGGTCCGCACAGTGGATATTGGAATTCCGCTCTTATCGATGCATTCTGCACGGGAACTGATGGGACGAACGGATTTTGATGCTCTGGCATCAGCTGTGACGGCATATTTTTCCTGAAAAATATGAAGAAACTATAAAATATGCCTTTTTCCCCTTTTCAAATATCTGAAACCGTGTTATGATATGAATGTAGTAATGAATACTATATGTAATAGAAAATAAAAACTTTTTATAAAGTAATGATAAACACGCATTTCATAAAAGGATAGACGTATTTTAGAAAAGAGGGATGGATATGAGTCAGTATAAAATTGTAATTGACAGTTGTGGAGAACTTCCTGAGGATTTAAAGGCAGATGGACATTTTTGCACAGTGCCGCTTTTGCTGGATGTGGATGGATATCAGATCACAGATGATGAAACTTTTAATCAGAGAGATTTCTTGCAGAGAGTAAAGGCATGTATTCACAGCCCGAAATCTTCCTGCCCGTCTCCGGAGCGTTATATGAGTGCGTATGAGGGAGAGGCGGAGCATGTATATGTTGTGACGTTGTCCGGAAAATTGAGCGGATCGTACAATAGTGCGGTACTTGCAGCACAGCTTTACCATGAAGAGCATGAGGATTCCAAGCAGATTCATGTATTTAATTCCAAGTCGGCCTCGATTGGGGAAACCCTGATCGGATTAAAGATTCAGGAGCTGGAAGAATCCGGTGCATCTTTTGAAGAAATTGTAACAGAGGTGGAATCTTACATTTCTTCCATGAACACATTTTTTGTCATTGAGACACTTGAAACACTGCGCAAGGCTGGCCGTCTGAGCGGACTGAAAGCATTTGTGGCAAATACTTTAAACATCAAGCCGGTAATGGGATCCACCAAAGAAGGAACGATTCAGCAGCTTGGTCAGGCAAGGGGCATGAAGAAGGCACTTTCCAAGATGGTAGAGGATATGTTCAAAGTAACCAAAAACTGCGAGAGCCGTGTGCTTGCCATTTCCCACTGCAATTGTCCGGAACGTGCACAGTTTGTGAAGGACACAATTGAGAAAGTCGCAAAATTCAAAAAGATTGTAATTGTCAATACGGCCGGGGTATCCAGCATGTATGCAAATGAAGGCGGAGTGATCCTTTCAGTATAGGATTTTGCACTTGAAACAACCGTCATATAGAAGTAGAATACGGGGAGAAGCTTTTTATAAGCTTCTCCCTATTTTTGTGAGTCAGGTACCGGCTGCCGAAAGCGGTTTACAGATACCTGCAGGGAGAATAAAGATGTATTCATATGAAGAAGTATTGGATCAGATAGAAAATGGAAGACGGTTTGGAAACCGGCCGGGAGTGGAAATTACCGGAATCATGTTAGAACAGATGGGACAGCCGCAAAACGGGATGCCATTTATTCATGTGGCGGGAACCAACGGAAAAGGATCGGTCTGCGCATTCCTGACATCAGTTTTCCGGGAAGCCGGATTAAAAGTCGGAACATTTATTTCTCCACACCTGATTGATTTTGAAGAGCGTATCATGGTTGATGGCAGACAGATTTCCAGAGAAGATGTGACACGAATCGGCAATGTTCTGCTGGAGCAGGAATTTGGCGTGACACCGACCATGTTTGATTATTGCGTGCTTATGGCGGTACTGTATTTTAAAGAACAAAACTGCGATCTTGTAATTATGGAGACCGGCCTCGGAGGCAGACTTGATTCTACGAATGCACTGGGAAATCCGGTGGTATCGGTGATCACACGGATTGGTTATGATCACATGAACATTCTTGGAAATACCATAGAAGAGATTGCGCGGGAGAAAGCGGGAATTATCAAAGCTGGAGTGCCGGTGGTAATTGCACCGCAGGAATCGGAAGCACTTGCGGTGCTGCAAAGGGCAGCCGCAGCAAAGGGAGTACGTGCGCGGTGTGTACAGGAGAAGGACCTGCAGGGGGCAAAGGCACTACAGCCAGGACTTTTGGGTGCTTATCAGAGAGAAAACGCCGCTACAGCCATGTGTGCGGCACAAGTGGCATGGACCAGATGCCGGATAGAAAAAGAGAAGATGAAAACCGTTATTGCCCGTGGAATTCACAGAGCGGTATGGCCGGGGCGTATGGAAATTTTAAGTACAGAACCGTTTCTGATGGTGGATGGTGCACACAACAGTAACGGAATCCATGCATTGTGTACAAGTCTCGAAGAATTGTATCCGGAGGAAAAGTTTCATTTTGTGATGGGTGTGATGGCAGACAAAGATTATGAAAAGATGATCGGGGAACTGTTGCCGCTTGCCATGGATTTTGTAACCGTCACACCAGAGAGTGCACGGGCACTGCAAGGGGAAACACTGGCAGAAGACATCAGAAAACAAGGGGTGCCTGCACACGCAATTACAAAGGTTGCAGAGATTCTGGAACTTTTAACACCAAAAGAAAAGACGATTGCGCTGGGGTCTTTGTATTTTATCGGGGAATTAAAAAGCGTATATCAGAATAGGGCATAACAGATGCAGGAGTATCCATATGGCATTGCAATATGAAACAACAAAAGAACATACAATTACCGTTACCGGGTATGAAGGAACCATAAGACATCTGGTCATTCCGGATCAGGTGGATGGATGTCCGGTGAAAACGATCGGCAAAAATGCATTTTCCGCAAGGGAAGATTTAGAGAGTGTAAGTATTCCAAAGACGGTGGAAACGCTTGGAAGATATGCATTTTATAACTGTAAAAAACTCAAAAGCATTTCGCTGTACGACAGTGTGGAAGACTATTATGACGGCGTGATCAAACAGTGCCATTGTCTGGAAGAAGTGAAGCTGACGCAGCTTAGGGGAGACTATTCGGTGATGAAAGAACTTCTGGCAGATACCGACCGCAGGCTGCATTTTCGCATAGAGCCATGTGGGCTGCAGCTGACGTTTCCGGCATATGTATACAATTTTGTGGAAGATGTGGAGGCTCGGGTTCTGCATCACAAGATTGAGGGAAGCGGGTATCCGTACCGGGAATGTGTCACAAGAAAAGGCGTAGATTTACTGGCGTATGACCGTCTGTTTGCGCAGGTGGTAAATGATGATTATCGCACGGCAATTGAGATTGCCTGTGACCGGCTGATGCATCCGATTGAGCTGGAGAACCATCTGCGGGAACAGTACGAACAGTATCTCGAACAGAATGCAGAGGTGATCCTTAAGGTGCTGATTCCGGAGAATAAGGTGGAAGAGATTTCCTATCTTTGTGATTCCTGCCTGATTCCGGAAGCGGCACTTGCCGATGCCCTTCCGCTGGCATCGGAGGAAAAGATGAGTCAGATTGTAGCAATACTGATGGAATATCAGCGGAGTAATTTCGGAAAGAAGAAAGCATCCACCATGTCTTTGGACTGGTAGGAAAAGGAGAACGATGAAGACAAGGGAACAACTGGAAGCAACCGGAAATAAAATATTAAACAGTGTCAGGACAGAACTGTATCTGTCGATGCGGTTTATGGGACCGGCACTCGGAAGTCTGGGATTTGCCATGGATCTGTCAACGAGAACAGTGGGCACGGATGCGGTATATATCCGGTTCAATCCGACCTATCTGCTGCAGACTTATATTGAACGGCCGGAAATTTTAAATCGGACATATATGCATATGCTCATGCACTGTCTGTTCCGGCATATGTTTTCTGCAAAACAGCACGAGGATGCACAGCTGTGGGATCTCTGTTGTGATATTGCAGTGGAATCGGTGGTGGATTCCATGGATTATCCGACCATTTTGCGTGTGACTTCGGATTTCCGGCAGGAGTGGTATGAAAAACTGGAAAAGGAAGTTTCAGTGCTTACAGCGGAAAAACTGTACCAGTATTTTATGCTGCGCAAACGCGATCCATATCTGGAAGAATCCCTCCGGCAGGAATTTTTGCTCTGTGACCACAGTTTCTGGCAGCGCATGGAGAAAGAACCGCCGCAGGAGCAGAATAAAAACCAGCCCCCGGTGCCGCAGGAGAATCCGCAGATGGACAGTGATCAGCAGGAAAATGCCGGGGAGAAAACGTCTGATGCAACGCCGCTTGGAAAAACCGATCCAAAGGAAGACGAGTGGAAAGAACATGCAAAGCGTATCGAAAGCGATATGGAAACCTATGCAAAAGACGCGGCGGCAGATGCGGGAAAGCTTGCATGGATGTTAAAGCTGAGCAGCCGGGAGCGAAAAAGCTACAAAGAATTTTTAAAGAGGTTTGCAGTTGTGAGAGAAGAGGTTTCCGTGGATATGGATTCGTTTGATTACGGATTTTACATGTATGGACTGCAGCATTACGGAAACATGCCTCTGATCGAGGAAAACGAATTCCGGGAGGCAAAAAAGATCGAAGAACTTGTTATTGCAATCGATACTTCGGCCTCCTGCAAGGAAAAACTTGTGCAGCAGTTTTTGAATGAGACGGGGGCAATTTTAAAGCACCAGGAGAGTTTTTTCCATAAAGTGCATATCCGCATCATCGAATGTGATAACCAGATTCAAAAAGATATTACAATCACAAATCTGGATGAAATCGGGAAATATACCGAGCAGTTTTCCGTTTCCGGAGGGTATGGAACTGATTTCCGGCCGGTATTTTCCTATGTAGAGAAATTAAGAAACAGCGGGGAACTCAAAAACTTAAAAGGACTGATGTATTTTACGGACGGGTATGGAGAATATCCGAAAAAACCGACGGATTATCAGACGGTATTTGTTTTTTACGGGGATGACACACCGCAGAAAACTTTTTCGGGAGAGCCGATAAAAGTGCCGGACTGGGCAGTGAAATTATATTTGTCAGAGGATACAAAAGGATAGATAAAGGAGAAATTTTATGAACATCAAACAGGCAAAACAGGAAATCATAAATACGGTTCAGGCGTACCTGACAAAAGATGAGACCGGGGAGTATGCGATTCCTGTGGAACGACAGCGTCCGGTACTTTTGATCGGGCCGCCTGGAATCGGTAAGACCGCAATTATGGAACAGGTGGCGCAGGAGTGCGGAATCAATCTGGTTTCTTATACGATCACACATCATACGAGACAGAGTGCGATCGGACTGCCGTTTATCTCGAAGAAAACCTATGATGGGGAGGATGTATCGGTCACAGAGTATACAATGAGTGAAATTATCGCCTCGATCTATGATCAGATCGAACAAAGCGGAATTCATGAGGGAATCCTGTTTCTCGATGAAATCAACTGTGTATCCGAGACGCTGGCTCCGACGATGCTGCAGTTCCTGCAGTACAAGACATTTGGAAATCACAGGGTACCGGATGGCTTTGTCATCGTTACGGCGGGAAATCCTCCGGAATACAACAAGTCGGTGCGCGATTTTGACATTGTTACCTATGACCGTGTCAAGCGGATTTATATAGAAGAAGATTTTTCTGTGTGGAAAGAGTATGCGTATAAAGCGCAGATTCATGGAGCAATTCTTTCTTATCTGGAGATTAAAAAGAACAATTTCTATTCGGTTGTGTCGGATCTGGATGGAAAACGGTTTGTGACCGCCCGTGGATGGGAAGATCTCTCACAGGTCATGAAAGTGTATGAACAGCTTGGATTTGCCATAGACTATGACTTTGTTGTGCAGTATCTGCAGGACGAGGAGATTGCCCGCGATTTTGCTGCTTATTATGAACTGTACAATAAGTATAAGAATATTTACCGTATACCGGAAATTTTAGAGGGCAGCATACCGGAAAACAGTATGACGATCAAAAATGCACCGTTTGACGAGAAGCTGAGTCTGCTGGGGCTGCTTTTGGACAGCCTGGGACAGGAATTCATTTCTTATTCCCGGAAAAAAGCTGCACAGGAAGCTTTTTTTGAGCAGCTGGGATTTTTGCGGAGCGATCTGAAAGAAGGACGGGGAAGCGGAAAAGAAATTCTGGAAAGACAGATTTCTTCTTATGACACCATGATCACTCACCGGAAAAAGGCCGGCATGATAGACAGGGAACAGGAAAAAGCCATGTGTGCGGCACTTCAGGCACTGAATGACTGCCTGATGGCACTGGCAGTCGAAGGAACCGGTGATGCAAAAGGAGATTTCTTATGTGTCAAGAAACTGTTTGATGAGAGGGAGCAGATCCGCCAGAAGGAAATTTCAGATGCAGGCCGTCATCTGACGCATGCATTTGAATTTCTTGCACGGGTATTTGGAGAGGGACAGGAAATGGTAATCTTTTTGTCCGAACTTTCGGCCGGTTATTATAGTCTGAAATTTGTCAGTGAATGTGGCAATGATGCCTATTATAAGTACAACAAACTTCTGCTTTTGAAAGAACGCACACAGGAGTTAAAGGACGAAGCAATGGAACTTCTGGGACTTTAGGAAATCAGGTTATGGTTTTTATGAATTTTTTTGATAGAGAAATTTCATAAGATCTATAGACAAATACTTCAGATTGTACTAAAATATGTAAAAATAATAGTATATCCAGTATTCCATAACGAAAAGTTATAGAACACTTGAATTGGAATAGAAAATGGAGGAAATGAAAATGGAGAAAAAAAATCTTGACTGGGGTAACCTGGGATTTGGTTACATGACCACAGACTACCGTTATGTTGCAAATTACAAGGATGGAAAGTGGGACGATGGAGCACTGGTAACAGATCCTACTGTTACATTAAATGAGTGTGCAGGTGTATTCCAGTATTCACAGTCCTGTTTTGAAGGATTAAAAGCATACACAACAGAGGACGGACATATTGTATGTTTCCGCCCGGACTTAAATGCAAGCCGTATGAAAGATTCCTGTGAGAGACTTGAGATGCCGGTATTCCCGGAGGAGCGTTTCGTAGATGCCGTAGAGCAGGTAGTAAAGGCAAATGCAGCATGGGTACCTCCATTTGGTTCCGGAGCAACGCTTTATATCCGCCCATATATGATCGCTACAAACGCTGTTATCGGCGTAAAGCCGGCAGATGAGTATCAGTTCCGTATTCTGGTTACACCAGTAGGACCTTACTTCAAGGGCGGCGCAAAGCCAATTACAATCCGTGTTTCTGATTTTGACCGTGCAGCACCTCACGGAACCGGACATATCAAAGCCGGACTGAACTACGCTATGAGTTTACATGCAATCGTAGATGCACATGCTCAGGGATATGCTGAGAACATGTATCTGGATCCTGCTACAAGAACTTATGTAGAGGAGACCGGTGGAGCAAACTTCATTTTCATTACCAAGGACGGAACATTCGTAACACCAAAGTCAGACAGTATTTTACCTTCCATTACAAGAAGATCCCTGATGGTTGTTGCTGAAAAGTATCTGCATATGCCGGTAGAGCACAGACCGGTTAAATTCTCAGAAGTACCTGATTTTGCAGAGTGTGGACTCTGTGGTACTGCAGCCGTTATTTCTCCAATCGGAAAGGTTGTTGATCATGGCAAAGAGATCTGTTTCCCGAGTGGAATGGAAGAAATGGGACCATATACTAAGAAACTGCGTGAGACACTTACCGGAATCCAGATGGGCGAGATTGAAGGACCGGAAGGCTGGGTTCACAAGATTATGTAAGTCTATGAGGGAACTGTTTTAAATATAAGTGTTTTCTATGTGACGGAAGACGGGGTACATTCTCTTTCTACAGAAAAATTTACAAAGCAGCGCCGATATTGATTTCAGGTTGGTTTTATAAAAGTTTTACGTTTACGCTATTAGCGTTATGCGATGGAACTACGGCGCAGTTGTAAATTTATTCTTCCGAAAGAAATGTACCCCGTTTTCCTGTTGGTTGGGAAAATTATAAGTAAAAACGATTCTTACAAATTCTGTAAATGGGATCTATTGATAAAAAATAGTGATTAAGGTGACACATTTCTTTATTTTCAATGCCTAAAATAAAGAAATGTCACCTGTAAGAGAAAAATTGCTTCTTCAGGTACCGATTATTTGAAAAAATGGTACCTGAAGAAGCAATTTTTATTTCATAGAGACTTTGTGGTATCTAAATGTTAAATTTTCTTTGTATAGATACCATAACGGTATCTTTTATACAAATTTTCTTTGTATACATACCAATACGTTTTTCAAATTATCTTTTCTCCAACCAACAGGAAGAAGGCGTATATTTCTTTCGGAAGAATAAATTTGCAACTGCGCCGTAGTTCCATCACATAACGCTAATAGCGTAAATGAAAAACTTTTATAAAACCAACCTGAAATCAATATCGGCGCTGCTTTGTAAATTTTTCTGTAGAAAGAGAATATACGCCTTCTTCCGTCATTTTGAGAAAACTTATATCTAAAACACTCGTACAAATCCATTGCATCGAAAAAACTTATATTTAAAACACTCGTACAAATCCACAGCATCGAAAAAAGCATTGACAGATACGCAATATGTGAGAAGATAGAAATAAGCCCCCACAAAAGGGTGCAAAAACAATACAGGAGATATGCATTTATGGCTCCAACCTATCGAAAGAGATATAAAAAACGAAGAACAAGAAAAGAACAGCTGCAGATGCGCATTTTAATGATTCTCATTGCCGTAATTTTGCTGGGATCCATTCTGGGAATCATACATAAAGTGAAGCAGGAACGGGCGCAGCAGACGGTGTCTGACAGCAGCTGGGATATTACAGATAAAAAATACGTTGACCAGAGACCGGAATTAGACGTGGAACTGCTTCCGGTCAATGAATATTCCCGTCCGGGGCTTGCACTTAAAAAGGTTCGTGGAATTGTCGTTCATTACACGGCCAATCCGGGAACGACTGCCATCCAGAATCGGAATTATTTCGCAGGGCTGGAACAATCTCACCAGACCAAGGCAAGCAGTCATTTCGTGATCGGGCTGGATGGAGAAATTGTACAGTGTATTCCCTGCAATGAAATCGCATATGCATCCAATAACCGAAACAGTGATACAATCGCAATCGAATGCTGTATTCCGGATGACACCGGAAAATTCAATGACAGTACGTATCAGTCATTGATCGAGTTGACAACCTGGCTGATCGGAAGATATGATCTTGGAATTGAAAATGTGATCCGGCATTATGATGTGACAGGCAAAAACTGTCCGAAATATTTTGTGGAACATGAGAGTGCATGGGAAGATTTTCATGATGATCTGGCGGCTTACATCGAAAAAAATGGAGTAGACAAAGAATAAAAAATCATCTACAATAAATTAAATATAGGAAGTATTCTGAATAATTAACGGAACAGAGGAGAAATTTTTGATACAACTATTTACGGAATTACAGGAAAAGAAAAATGTAAGGAGTAATCTGAGTGCTCTGCGTGCCAGCCTGAAAGAAGCAACGGAAGAGCAAAAAGCGCAGGCTATAGAATTTGTACGTGGGCATGAAGATCTGGTGTTTGGATTTTTACAGGAAGAGGATGCAAAGACGCGGAAGAATGCAGCACTTCTTCTGGGAGACCTGGCAGTACAGAATGCGTTGCAGCCGCTCTGGAAAGCATATACCCGGGAACAGACACTGTTCGTAAAAAGTGCATATCTGGAAGCCATGAAGGCACTTCATGCAGAAGAAATCCTTTCGCAGCTGAAAGATCGTCTTGCAGAGCTGGAAGGAGAGCCGGTCACCGAAGAAAACCGGAAACACCGGGAAGCAGAACTGCGGGCACTGCGGGCAATCCTGATTCAGTATGAAGGAATCGATACCCATCATTTTGATATAAAACAAAAGAGCAATCATGTACTTTTGGTGACAAACCGCAATCATCGCGGAATACTGGAAAATCAGACCGGTGGAAAGGCGCATCCGCTCGGTGTGATTGTACAGACGGATGATCTGTTGCAGCTGTTGCAGATCCGCACATATCGGGACATGCTGTTTTTGATTCCGGTCAAAGGACTTCTGGAGCAGGAACCGGAAAAAGCAGCAGAGACGGTGTGGAAGCCAATGCTTGCAATCTGTGCAAAATACCACCGGGAAGACAAGCCATTCTTTTTCCGGATTGAGTGCAGATCCGCAATGACACTGGAACAGAGAAGCCGGTTTGTCAAAAAGCTTGGATCTGCCATTGAACAGTTGTCGGATGGAAAACTGGTGAATTCTCCGGGGGATTATGAGGTAGAACTTCGACTGATTGCAAATCGTGAGGGAAAGTTTTTCCCGGCACTGAAATTTTATACCCTTCCGGATCACCGGTTTGCGTACCGGAAACATGCAATTGCCGCTTCCATGCACCCTTCTCTTGCGGCATTGATTATGGAACTGGCAGCGCCGTATCTGAAAGAGAATGCACAGATTATTGATCCGTTCTGCGGCGTGGGCACCATGCTGATTGAGCGGGATATCCGCGTCCCGGCACGTGAAAAATACGGTACGGATATTTTTGGGGAGGCAATTGACGGAGCACGGGAGAATGCGGCTCTGGCGGGAGAACAGATCAATTTCATTCACAGGGATTTCTTCGATTTCAGACACGATTATTTGTTTGATGAGATTGTAACCAATATGCCGGTGCGGGGAAAAATGACGCGGGAGCAGCTGGACCGTCTGTATGAGAAATTTTTCCGGAAAGCATTAACCATTCTGGAAAAGGAGGCTGTGATTGTGATGTATACAGGAGAGATTGGGTTTGTGAAGAAACAGCTGCGTCTTCACAGGGAATTCTCTCTTTTGGAAGAATATTGTATGCAGAGTAAGGCAGGATGTTATCTGTTCATTATAGGAGTAAAGAGGTAATGGCATGAACGGTGATACGAATCTGATAGATATATCAATGTTACAGCAATTGCAGGATCAGTTTTGCTGTGCAGATCATTTGTATCTGATGTGTGTGGATAAAAATAAGGGTGTTGTGACCAAACCGTTTGGAACGGAAGAACAGGTGGGGTTTTTACGTACACAGGTAGATAAACATGCCTACATGGAACTGGTAGACCAGATGCAGCATGACCGGATGGAAACGGTTGTGGAGAGGGAAACAGCACAGGATTTCATGAAATTGTGTGCTGTTTCCACAAAAGTAGAAGATCAGCTGCAGGTTGTCTGGATTGTTATGGGCATTATAAAGGAGCGGTTGACACCGGAGGTTCATCTGCCGGAGGGAATGCTTATTACGACGGAGGAGCAGTTTTACGCATCGGTAGAATTTTTATCAATGCTTTCCGGACAGTTGTTTGAGAGTCGCAGAAATCAGATGATTGCGCAGAAAGCGGTTGAAAAGAGTTCTGTTTCCGAGCTGGCGATGGAATACCAGCTGCACCGCAGCCGGGCAATGACCGAAATTTTGCAGATGATGGATTCGGATAACAGTTTTGAAAAAGTGGCTGAGGATATTTTGCGGGAGACATGTGAAAGTCTGGAAATTTCCGGTGGATGTCTGTTGCGCGAGAATACAGGGGAAAATACGGCAGACATGATCTGCGAGTATACAAAAGAACCAGACAAGTCCATTCTTGCAGAGGGGCAGCATATTCCGATCGGTGCACTGCCGTTTTATAATGGTAAGCCTTATATGATCTCATCGGATTCCATCATGCCGGAACCGTTTGCACATTTATTTAAAACCTGTCATATCAGTGCTGGAATTTTTGAACCGATTGAAATACAAAACCGCACGGCAATGTATTTTTGCGTGTATGATAATGAAAAAACAAGAATCTGGGAGAACAGAGATATCAAATTTGTCAGTGATGTGCGAAGAGTTGTGCAGAGCATCATGCTCAAAAGAATTGCAAAGAATTCGCTGGCAAGTTCCTATACATCTTTAGAGGCAATTCTGGAAAATACCGGATGTGGAATATATGTGGTCGATTATCATACCAATTCGATTCTTTATATGAATCACAAATTCAAAGAACTTTTCTCTCGCAGTATCGCAGGAAATCATCTGGAAAAAATGCTTTTTTCCGACCGGGAGACAAAGCGCAGCCAGTATTATGAGGAAATTTATTCGGTTGTTGAGGAACGCTGGCTGGATGTGCATAAGACCGAGATTGATTGGGTGGATGGCAGAAAAGTTGCCATGTGTACACTCTATGATATTACCGAAAAGAAAATTTATCAGAAAGAAATTGAAAATCAGGCGAACAATGATTTCCTGACAGGGTTGTTTAATCGCATGCGCTGCGAACAGGATCTGGGACAGTTTATACGAAAGACCCGGGAAAAAGATGCAACAGGAGCGTTGCTTTATATGGGACTGGATGATTTTAAGCATATCAATGACGGGCTGGGACACCAGTATGGGGATATTCTGTTGAAAGCGATTTCCCATAGCCTGCGCAGGATAGATGGGATTGAGAATACCTGTTACCGCATGGGAGGGGATGAGTTTGTTGTGATTATTCCGGATTCCGTGTATCCGGAGCTGGAACGGATTGTCAGGGAAGTGACATCCATATTTAAGAAACCATGGTTTTTAAAGGGAGAAGATTATTATTGCACCATAAGTATGGGGATCGTATATTTCCCGAAGGATGGAGAAACGGTGGAAGAACTTGTCCGTAAAGCAGATATTGCCCTGTTGTCGGCAAAACGCGGGGGCAAAAACCGCGTGGAATACTATGATGGGATGGACGCATCTTCCTCATACCGCAGACTGGATCTGGAGAAAAATATGCGTACTGCAGCCATGAATGCATGCACGGAATTTGAAGTGTTTTATCAGCCGATCATTGATGTCTGTCAGCAGGGAGAGCCATGCTGTGGTGCGGAAGCATTGATCCGCTGGAATTCAAGTGCACTTGGATTTGTGAATCCGGCAGATTTTATTCCACTTGCGGAATATCTGGGACTGATCAATCCAATCGGTGAATATGTAATGAAAAATGCGGCATTGCGGTGTAAATACTGGAATGATATGGGGCATCCGGAGTATCATGTCAATGTAAATTTGTCGGTTGTACAGCTGTTGCAGAATGACATTGTAAAGAAGGTTGCAAAGGTTCTGGAAGAAACCCGTATCATACCACAGAATCTGACGTTGGAAGTAACGGAGAGCCTGGCGATCAATGATATGGTCCGGATGAAGAAGATATTAAGTGAGATCCGGAATCTTGGTGTACGCGTGGCACTGGATGATTTTGGAACAGGATATTCATCCCTCAATCATATCCGTGAGATGCCGTTGGATGTGATCAAGATAGACCGTTGTTTTATTGAACATCTTGGCGAGGACGATTTTTCCAATGCATTTGTGCGGATGGTTTCGGAACTGGCAAATGCCATCAATGTACGCGTATGCGTGGAAGGTGTGGAGACTAAGCGCCAGAGAGATATTGTAAAAAAGATGGGAATCCGTATGATTCAGGGATTTTTTTATGGAAAACCGATGAAGATTGAAGAATTTGAAAAGAAATATCTGATATAAGGTGAATGCTATGTATACAGAAGAACAGGTTTGATTGTTAATGGGAGGAAAAATGCTTAATCTGAAAGGACGGTCTGATAAGAAAAGTAAAAATATAATTGGTATTATACAAAGCTGCCTTATCCTGGTATTGGTAATTCTTATTATTTTTATGATGATACAGATTAGCTGGTTACAAGGGACAGCGCGTGTAATAAATTATGCAGGTCTGGTACGTGGAGCTACACAGCGTGAAGTAAAATTAGAAATTACAGAAAACCGGAATGAAGAATTAATTAAATATTTGGATGATATTCTGAGTGGGTTAAGATATCAGGATGGACATTATGAACTGGTAAAACTCTATGACAAAGAATATCAGGAAAAATTAAAGATTCAGAGTGATTATTGGGAAAAATTGAAAACAGAAATTGAAGCCGTAAGAAGTGTGGGATATGAAAATACAGATATTGTCAATATGAGTGAGATTTATTTTAAGATGGCAGATGAAACTGTATTTGCAGCAGAAAAGTATTCCGAAAAGATTGCCACAAAGATTCGCACCATAGAGATTCTGTCTGTGTTTGATATGCTGTGTCTGGTGATATTGGTTATTGTGCAGACCCTGATGGCAATGAAGATGGCGGTGAAAAATAAGCTGTTAGAACACAGGGCATATACAGATGCCCATACCGGATTGCCAAACAAAAGTGCCTGTAAGGAACTTCTTGGTAATAAAGAAATAATTAGTGAGCCTACCGCATGCATAATGTTTGACCTGAATAATTTAAAGACGGTAAATGATACAATGGGACATTCGGCAGGAGACCAGTTAATATTGAATTTTGCCCGGCTTTTGCGCAATGTGATTCCGGAAAAAGACTTTGTTGGAAGATATGGTGGAGATGAATTTATGGCAGTTATTTATCATACAAGCCAAACAGAGGTTGAGGAAATATTAAAATGTTTATGTCTCGAAAAAGACCGGTTAAACAACAGGGAAGACAAAATGCTGATTGACTATGCATATGGATGGGCATTATCCGCAAACGACGGTAAATATACAATTCAGACATTGCTCGATAAGGCTGACTCTTATATGTACGAAAACAAAAAATTATGTAAGAGATATAGACTGATGTCTGAGGTTGAATTTTTTTAGTCTTATAACAGGGAATCAGCATCTGTCAAATGCTGGTTCCTTTTATTTATTTTATCAGAAAGGAAGAGAAGCCGGCAAAGGTTCGGGAAGAAAACAGGCTTTGAGGGATGTCCTGCATGTGATCCATGAAAAAACCTCTTGCATTTCCGGAGAGGGTGTGTAATATAGTACATGCAGCGGCAGATTGGGGGCACCACCTTCAGTCGCTATATAAAATTAATGCACAAAGGGATACGATAAGGAGGATGTTATGTACACAGCATTAACAATTGCTGGAAGTGATTCCAGTGGAGGCGCCGGCATTCAGGCAGATATTAAGACAATGACAGCAAACCATGTTTACGCAATGAGTGCGATCACGGCTTTGACTGCCCAGAATACGACCGGTGTAACAGATATTATGGAGGTAACCCCGAAGTTTTTGGCAGAGCAGCTGGACAGTATTTTTACGGATATCTATCCGGATGCGATTAAAACCGGAATGGTTGCTTCTGGTGAACTGATTGGGACGATTGCGCAGAAGCTGACAGAGTATCACGCAAAAAATATTGTCGTAGATCCTGTCATGGTGGCAACCAGTGGGGCAAGACTGATCAGTGAGGATGCCATCAGCACATTGAAAAGTAAATTATTACCGCTTGCAACGGTGATTACGCCAAATATTCCGGAAGCGGAAGTGCTTTCCGAAATGCAGATCAAGACCGATGCAGATATGGAAAAAGCAGCAGAAATTATTTGTGACACATTGGGCTGTGCCGTTTTATTAAAAGGTGGTCATCAGTTAAATGATGCCAATGACCTGCTCTACCAGAAGGGTAAAGAGCCGGTATGGTTTGAGGGAAAGAGGATTGACAATCCAAATACACACGGGACAGGCTGTACGCTTTCTTCTGCGATTGCATCAAACCTTGCAAAAGGAAGAGATCTTGAAACGTCTGTGAAGTATGCAAAAAATTATATTTCCGGTGCACTTGCCGCCATGCTTGACCTTGGAAAAGGAAGCGGACCAATGGACCATGCATTTGCAATTGAAGGAGAATATTAGTATCCGGCAAATGTGAGGCCGGGTTTATCATAGGTTAAGAGGAGTGTACAAATGGAAAAAAAAGGAACTTCCGTGTTCAGTAACGGATTAATTTGGTTTGGAGCAGGTGTATCCCTGGCGGAAATACTGACAGGTACTTATTTTGCACCGCTTGGATTTGGAAAAGCCATGGCAGCAATTTTACTGGGACATCTGATCGGCGGACTTATGATGTTTGCAGCAGGAATGATTGGAGCGAAAGAACGAAAAAGTGCCATGGAAACTGTGAAAATGAGTTTTGGCGAGAGAGGAAGCCTTCTGTTTGCTGTCTTAAATGTGTTACAGCTTGTAGGGTGGACCGCAATTATGATTTATGACGGAGCACTTGCGGCAGACGGGGTTTTGCATACCGGAATCTGGGTATGGGCGATCATTATCGGCGCACTGATTGTTGTCTGGATTTTTGTCGGACTTACGAATCTTGGCAAGTTAAATACGGTTGCCATGACCGCACTTTTTATTTTATCTCTGGTTCTTTTTAAAGTGATCTTTTTTGGAACCGGAAGCGCGGCTCCGGTCGTGGATGATGGAAGTCTTACATTTGGTGCGGCTGTGGAACTTGCCGTGGCAATGCCGCTTTCCTGGCTGCCACTGATCAGTGATTATACAAGAGAAGCAGAAAAACCGTTTGCCGCAACACTTGTCAGTGTGGTTGTCTACAGTCTGGTCAGCATTTTTATGTATATGATCGGTATGGGGGCTGCTATTTTTACCGGCGAATATGATATTGCGCAGATTATGTTAAAAACAGGGTTTGGCGTTGTGGGACTTCTCATCATTGTATTTTCCACGGTTACGACGACGTTTCTGGATGCATATTCCGCAGGAGTTTCAAGTGTTTCCATTTCTTCAAAAATTAAGGAGAAATGGGCAGCGATTGTTGTTACCGTGATTGGAACTGTGGCAGCAATTGTTTATCCGATGGATAACATTACAAATTTCCTGTATCTGATTGGTTCTGTATTTGCCCCGATGATTGCAGTGCAGATTGCAGATTATTTCATTTTAAAGAAAGCAGATGCTGGGGAATCCGCTTTTCAGTGGAGAAATCTTGTGGTGTGGCTGGTCGGTTTTGTATTGTACCGGGTGCTGATGCATGTGGATACACCAGTTGGAAATACGCTGCCGGATATGGTGATTACCGTAATTGTCTGTGTGATTGTAGAGAAAATTGCAGCAGCAGTAAAAGAAAAATAAGGTGTTATCATCCTACACCTATTAATCATAAGACTTTTTGTTTGACTTTTTAGAAAAAGAGAAATATAATAATTTTCAAACGAGTAGCAAACGAGCGTAAATCCAGTTTTGCTGCTCGTTTTTATTTTTATAATGCCATGAAAAAGTGTGTAGCTTATCAGCGTAAGTCCAGCTTGTGAGATAAGTACATGCTTTTTTTATGTAGAAAAAGGAGGATTCAGTTAAGATGGCAGAAAGAAACAGGATGAAGGAGATGCCGGTCAATAAGCTCATGGTACAGATGGGAATACCGATGATCTTGTCGATGGCATTGCAGGCGGTCTACAATATTGTGGACAGTGCCTTTGTCGGAAACATGAAGGAGGGAAGTGAAGCCGCTTTAAATGCACTTACGCTGGTGTTTCCGGTGCAGATGCTCATGGTAGCGGTAGGAATCGGAACCGGTGTGGGGACGAATGCACTTCTTGCGCGGACACTTGGACAGGGAAACAGCAAAAAAGCAGCAAAAGTTGCGGGAAACAGTTTATTTCTTGGAGTAATTATTTATGCGGTATGTCTGCTGTTTGGAATTTTCGGAGTGAAAGCCTATATTTCATCGCAGACGGTTGATCCGGAAGTAATTTCGATGGGAACCGGCTATCTAAGGATATGTTGTGTGATTTCGTTTGGAATTATCTTCTTTTCCCTGTTTGAAAAGTTATTACAGGCAACCGGACGTTCACTTTATTCTACAATCGGTCAGGTTGTGGGGGCAGTGGTAAATATTATTCTTGATCCGATCATGATCTACGGGATCGGACCTGTTCCTGAAATGGGAGTAGAAGGTGCTGCATATGCGACGGTAATCGGACAGGTTGCATCGGCAGTATTACTCTTTATTTTCCATACGAAATTAAATAAAGAATTTGCGCATGGAACAAAATACATGAAACCGGAGGGTGGAATTATAAAAGAGATTTATTCGATCGGACTTCCGGCGATCATTGCACAGGCATTGATGTCTATTATGGTTTATGTAATGAATCTGATCTTAAAATTTAATCCTTCGGCGCAGACCGCATATGGATTGTTTTATAAAGTGCAGCAGTTTGTGCTGTTCCTTGCATTTGGTCTGCGTGATGCGATCACACCGATCATCGCTTTTTCCTATGGGATGGGAAGTAAAAAGCGAATTAAGGATGGTATGAAGTACGGACTGATTTATACAATCGTACTTATGGTTCTTGGTGTGGCGATCACGGAAATTTTCCCAGGTGCATTTGCAACTTTATTCAACGCAGGGAAGTCAAGAGAATATTTTATCGGAGCAATGCACATTATTTCTATCAGTTTTCTTTTTGCAGGAATCAATGTCGCATATCAGGGAATTTATCAGGCATTGGACGGAGGCATCGAGTCGCTTGTGATTTCGCTGCTCAGACAACTTGTAATTATATTGCCGTTGGCAGGCATTTTCTCTATTTTCGTCCGAAACGGACAGATGGGAGTTTCGCTGATCTGGTGGGCGTTCCCGATCACAGAGTTTATCGCGTGTCTGACCGGCTATGTATTTTTAAAGAGAATATGGTGTATGAAGCGCAGAGAAAAGTGATTTTGGAGATTGCGGAAAAGGAAAGCTGTGTGATCATAGGACGGAATGCGGATTTTATCTTAAAAGACAAAGATAATGTGCTGAACGTTTTTATACATGGGGATATGCCGGAAAAGGTGGCGCGTATCTGTAAACTGTACAATGTTACCGAAGAGGAAGCAGAAAAAATGATGGCAGATATCGATAAAAGGCGTATGACAAATTATCGATTTTATACGGATCAGAAGTGGGGGATGGCAAAGAATTATACATTGTCACTGAACAGTTCCGAGCTTGGATATGATCTGTGTGAGAAGATCATAATGGATTGCAAGAAATAGAAGAAAACAAATATGCAATTAAGAGATACCATACATGTGACACCCAGATCTGACGGAAGTTGTTTTGCTATTTTTTCAGTATTTCCAGAACGGGAATAATAAATGATAATTGCATTCATATAACTCTTCCTTTCATTATCCAACACTGTGTTGTACAATATTATAAAAGTTAGAGAAACGTTTATCAACCAACAAACAGATGAACTGGCTTCGTTGATACACACTTTATATATTAGTGGAGCACAGGGAGTGTTGTTGGATTGACTTGTCCTTAAAATGCGGTAAAATTTAAGGGAAAGAATGAAAATTAGGGGAATGAGAAATGAAGATAAGAACAGCAACCATGGATGATCTTAACGAGATTGCAAATGTAGAGGCAGAGTGTTTCCCAGCAGCGGAGGCTGCAACGAAAGAAGAATTTGCCGGTCGAATCCGGTATTATGGAAATCACTTCTGGATTATGTTGGAGGAAGACAAACTGATCGCATTTGTAGATGGTTTTGTAACCGATGAGGCAGATTTGACAGATGAAATGTATGAGAAGGCTGCTATGCACAACGAGGATGGTGCATGGCAGATGATATTCGGTGTCAATACACTTCCGGATTATCGTAAACACGGATATGCAGGACAACTGATCCAATGTGCAATCAAGGATGCAAGAGAGCAGGGCAGAAAAGGTCTTGTGTTGACCTGCAAGGAAAAACTGATCAAGTATTATGCAAAATTTAGTTTTGTTGATGAAGGCGTGTCCGATAAATCCACACACGGAAACGCTGTGTGGCATCAGATGCGGCTGACTTTTTAATTCATTGTAATGCGTATAAGTAATCGAAAAATCAATCGTATTTTTTTACGATTGATTTTTTGATTGCTTTTGCATATAAATAGCTTACATTGTTTTTGCAACGATTTTCTCATCGTCATTCTGAATCTCGTTGGTGCTTTTTTCTTTCTTATGATTGATAAATAATGTCCGGAAGATCAGTCTTGCAAGCGGTCCTACAAAAATAAGCTGCAGCGGAAATGCCATGATAAAATTTTTGCAATAGGTCATAAGATAATCCGGTGTAAAGTTGGCGGTAAATCCATGTCCGTGATAGACACCGATCACACTGGCGAATGCAACCTGCCAGATTACCGTGAAAGTCTGGATGGCAAAGATGATAAAAATCGGCCGGTCGCCAGGCTGGACAACGCGGAAGGCACACATTTTTGAGAGATGACCGGACACGAAATAGGCAAGCAATCCGATGATGATATACTCTATCCACATTCCCTTCAATGCAATAAGAAAGGTCGTATTTGTAAAGCTTCCTGTTGCGAGTACCGTGTTATAGACTGTCATGACATAGACCATCATCCATGCGGTGATCGCTGTAAAAAATATGGATTCTCCTCGTGTTCTAGGCATTTTCTTTTCCTCCGTTGTATTTTTGAATCGCATCAAGAATGAGTTTCATAACCATAGTGTTTCCTTTCCGACAACAAAAAAAGACAACAAATGCTGCCCGTCCGTCTGACAGTGGACAGGTGACATTTATTGTCTGATATGTGTCTTGTATTTAATTTGTTTTTACAACTCTTGCATTTTAGCAGAAAAATGAAATTAAAGTCAAGTAAAAAATTTTTTACGGTTGTTTTCTATGGCGTTTCCGGTTGTTAATAAATTCTATGCATGCTATATTGGTAGGAGTGAGGTAAGAGTAACGAGGATAAGAACAGCAACAATGGAGGAAAATCATATGGGTTTGGTCCAAGCGTTACGATAGCAACTGCGAATCATCCGATTGAGCCATCACTTCGTGAAAATGCGATGCAGTATAACAAGACCGTTCATATTGGGGAAAATGTCTGGATCGGCGCAGGGACTATTATAGTTCCGGGAGTTACAATTGGAAAAGATTGACTGGGAAAATCTGTAGAACTATGATAAAACTAACAAAGAAAGTTAAAAGGTTATAATGGTCTCGATTTTCTTTACCATTGAATTTTTTTTTTAAAGATATGGTATACTCGGTTTAATCAGTTGAACGAAAGCGAGGATATTAAAATGGATATATTAGAGACCATGAAAGCGCGACACAGCGTAAGACAGTATAAAAATCAGGCAATTGAATCTTCAAAGAGAGAAAAAATCAATGCGTTGATAAAAGATGTTAATGCGGAAAGTAAACTGTCGATACAGGTTTTTTACGATGAACCGAAATGTTTTGATTCATTTATGGCTCATTACGGAAAATTTGAAAATGTAAAGAATTATATCGCGATTGTCGGAAATAAGAATGATCAGGAAAAGGCAGGATATTATGGCGAGAAGATTGTGCTGAAATGTCAGAAACTTGGGCTTAATACCTGCTGGGTGGCAATGACGCATGGAAAATCAAAAGCGCAGATCAAAAGAGGACAGAAGCTACTCATTATTATCTCACTGGGATATGGAGAAACACAGGGAGTTCCACATAAAAGCAAAAGTATCGCAGAACTTGGACAGGCGGATCAGAAGAACGAATGGTTTGAAAAAGGTATGGAAGCGGTAAGTCTTGCACCAACTGCTGTCAATCAGCAGAAGTTTTATTTTGAACTGAAAAACGGAATTGTAACAGCCAAAAATCTTGGTGGTTTTTATTCCAGGATTGACCTTGGAATTGTAAAATATCACTTTGAGGCCGTGACAGGACATGAGGTAAAATAATGCCGGACATTATTATCGTAGAGGACAACAGGGAGATCGGAACACTTTTGTGCGATTTCCTGCGAAAAGAAAATTATACGGTGAGCCTTGTGGACACTGGGGAGAAGGCACTTCAGATCTTTGAGCAGTACGGTGCCAATCTTGTTGTGATTGACATCGGTCTGCCGGGGGTGGACGGTTATTCCGTCTGTTCCAAAATAAGGGAGACTTCAAACGCACACATTATGATCGCGACTGCAAGAGACGACAAGGAAAGCACATTAAAAGGCTTGCAGATCGGCGCGGATGATTACATCTGTAAGCCTTATGATATCGATATTCTGATTGCCAAGATCAACGGCATTTTCAAACGAAAATATGCATTGGACGAAATCGTATGCGACAATCTGAAATTGAACAATGTCACGCAGACACTCACCGTGAACCAAACACCGGTCAATGTCACGGAAAAGGAATTCCAGCTGCTGAAACTGCTGGTCGAAAATAAAGGAACGACATTGAAGAAGGAATACCTGTTCAACCGCATCTGGGGAAGCAACAGTGAATCGGAGCCGCAGACGCTCACGGTACATATCAAGTGGCTGAGGGAAAAGATAGAACAGGATTCGAAGAAGCCGAAACACATTATTACGGTTTGGGGAACGGGATACCGATATGAATAATTACAAAAAATTTGCAGCAAAGTTTTGTGGAGTGGAGCTGCTTATTATTGCACTTGTGAATATCGTTTATTATGTGACAGCAAATAATCAGGAACCGTGCATTTCGCGTGTGCAGGATAAAACCGAAACAATCTACAGGATCATTTATACACAGACAGACGACAGAACCTGGATTCTCATGGATATTGCCTTGGGAATTCTGTTTTTGCTGTCTGTTTTTCTGATTTGTTATATCGGAAAGAAGATCATAAAGCCGTTTGAACAGATGCAGTCGCTGACCGAGGATCTGGCGAAAGGCAATCTCTCAGTGCCGGTCAAAGCCGAAAAAAGCAAATTCTTAGGCAGATTCCTATGGGGAATGGATATGCTGCGCGAAACATTGGAGAGCAACAAAGAAAAAGAACTCGCGCTGCAAAAAGAAAAAAAGACGCTGATCCTGTCGCTGACACATGACATCAGGACGCCGTTATCTGCGATCCGGCTGTATGCGAAGGCGCTGGCAGAAAATCTTTATACGACCGGGAAGCGGCGTGTCGAAGCATGTCAAGGGATTGAAAAGAACGTAAAAGAGATTGAGGAGTATGTCAATGAGATCACGCTCGCATCGAGAGAGGATTTCCTGCAACTGAGTGTCAATCCGGGGGAAGTGTATCTGTCCCATGTGATCGATGCGATCCGGGGACTTTATGAGGAAAAACTGCATAATTTACATACCGGATTTCAGATTGCATCCTACACGGATCTGTTGCTGAAAGGGGATGCGGACCGGCTGATCGAGGTGTTGCAGAACCTTTTGGAAAACGCGATCAAATACGGGGACGGCAAGTGTATTTCCATCGACTTTTCGGAGGAAGAGGACTGCAGACTGATCACGGTAAGAAATTCCGGATGCAGCTTAAAGCAGGAAGAACTCATAAATCTGTTTGATTCTTTTTATCGCGGAAGCAATGTCGGCTCGACGGATGGTTCGGGACTCGGACTGTATATCAGCCGGCAGTTGATGCAAAAAATGGATGGGGAAGTATTTGCGGAAATTAAGGAAGATGATTTCTGCGCGACAGTTGTTGTGCGAAAGGCATAATGTGCATTTAAGGATTGTTTAATAATTTCTCCTGTAAGATGAGTACATCAAACGAGGGGAGGAACGTTAAAATGCTTTTTCGTATTTTGAAAAAAGATTTGAAAAGAAAAAAAGTAATGAACGCAATATTGCTTTGTTTTATTCTGCTGGCAACGATGTTCGTAGCGAGCGGAATCAGCAATGTTGTTTCCGTCATGAACGGAACGGATTCCTATCTGGATAAGGCGGGGATCGGCGATTATGTGGTCATCTCGATGGGTGCGGACAGCAAAGCGTCCATCGATGAGATCCTGCATGAGATGGAATCCATCCGGGATTATCGCATTGAGCCGGTTGTATTCGGAGAAAAATCCAATCTGAAAGATATGCACGGAGAAGAACTGGAGGCAAAGAATTCTGTTATTTACCAGTCCATCGAGGACAGCCGGCTTAAATTCTTTGATAAAGAGAATAAGCAGATTACCCAGATCAAGCCGGGGCATGCATATGCAACCGGTGATTTTATGGAGAAAAATCATTTGCAGCCGGGGGATAAAATCAGGATTACGCACAACAGTATTTCTTTTATGGTAACGCTGGATGGTATGGCAAAAGATGCGCTTTTAGGGTCTTCCATGATGGGCAACAGCCGTTTCCTTTTTCATCGGGAGGAGATTGAGAAGCTGCTTTCGGATGAAACCATTTACAATGGGTATCAGGGACAGATCAGCTATATGGATCTAAAGGATGAGGCAGGCGTATCGGAGATTGCTTCGGCTATTTCACAGGCTCCAGGTATCATGTTTTCCGGCGCACGTTCGCTGATAAAAATGTGCTATGTCATGGATATGATCGTTGCGTTTACGATGCTGATTTTAAGTATCTGCCTGATCATCGTGTCGTTTGTCGTATTAAAGTTTTCCATCACGTTTACGATCTTTGAGGAGTTTCGTGAGATCGGTGTGATGAAAGCAATCGGTATCAGCAATTTCAAGATCCGGAGTCTCTACCTGACAAAGTATCTGATGTTGGCAGTAATAGGAGCGTTTGTGGGATTTTTTGTGAGTATCCCGTTTTCTGATCTGTTACTGCGATCGGTCAGCAGCAATATGGTTCTGGAGGCGGATAACCATTTCCTGTTGTCGGTTCTGGGGGCAATTCTGGTCGTTATTGTCATTCTGCTGTATGCTTTTCGCTGCACGAAGCTGGTGAAGAAGTCTTCTCCGATCGATGCGATCCGTTCCGGTCAGACGGGGGAACGTTATAAGAAAAAATCGCCGTTTCGTCTGGTTAAAAGCCACGGAAGCACCGGTTTCTTTATGGCGGTCAATGATGTGTTCAGCGCACCGAAACGGTACATGACGATCATAACCACATTCTTTTTATGCACGTTGTTTGTGCTTGTATTTGTCAACGTCTCATCAACCATGCGAAGCGATACGTTTATTACAACATTCGGAACGCGGAGTGATCTGTACTACACCGATCTGACGGAAGCGATGAATTGTATGAATCCGGATGGAAGAAAGCAGATCGAGGAGTACTTTGCAAAAACGGAAGCGCTGTTTAAGAAAAACGGAATGCCTGCGAAACTGTGTGTGGAAACGCAGTACAAATATAAGGTTCATTTTGACGGAAAAGATTATTCCATCAGTTGTCAGCAGGGAATCCATACGAAAGCATCCGCGTACGAATATACCGAAGGAGTGGTTCCGCAAAATAAAAATGAGATTGCGATTACACCGACGGTCAGCAAATTGACAGGGGCGAAACTCGGAGATACCGTAACGATTGATTTTGGAAAAGAGACACTTGACTGCGTTGTGGTTGCTTATTTTCAAAGCATGAATCAGCTTGGAGAGGTCATACGGCTTCACGAGGACGCACCGACCGATTTTACCTATATTGCGAATGTTATGAGTTATCAGATCGATTTTGACGACCATCCTTCTGCGAAGGAGATAGAGATTCGAAAAGAAAAAATCAAAAAGCTTTTTGACAATGAAAAAGTAATGAATGCCACGGAATACTGTGACGACTGTATGGGAGCGGCATCGACGATGGAATCGGTACAGTATCTGCTTCTTGGAATTACACTGATCGTTGTAATTCTTGTATGTATTCTGATGGAGCGGTCATTTCTTGCGGACGAGAAAAGCCAGATCGCGGTTCTTAAGGCGATGGGATTTGGTAACAAACGGGTGATGGAATGGCATATGATACGATTCGGTATGGTTACGCTTGTGGCTGTTCTTTTGGCAGCAATCTGTTCCATTCCGGCAACGTATCTGATCGGTAATCCGATATTCGGCATGATGGGGGCGGGAAAAGTGGCTTATGTGATCCGACCGTGGAAAATCTTTTTTCTGTATCCGGGCATTATTTTCCTTATGACGCTTCTGGCATCGGGAATGACGGCATTACAGATCCGGAAGATTAAGAGTAACGATACAACCAATATAGAGTAAACGGAGGAAAATCTTATGGCAGCATTGCTTTGTGCAAAAGATCTTTGCAAAACCTATGTAATTGATAAAAGGCAGAATAATGTATTAAAAAATATAAATCTTGAAGTAAAAGAGGGGGAGATGGTTGCAATCATGGGACCATCCGGATCCGGAAAATCCACGCTTTTGTATGCTATCTCGGGGATGGATCGGGCAACGAGCGGTCAGGTGCTTTTTGAGGGGAAGGATCTTACGAAACTGAGCGAAAAGGAACTTGCAAAAATCCGCTTGGATGAGATGGGATTCATTTTTCAGCAGATGTATATGATGAAAAATCTTACCATTTTCGATAACATCGTGCTTCCGGCAGCAGAAAGCAAAAAGTCAAAGGAAAGCAGGCAGGAAAAGCAGGAAAGAGGCGAGCAGCTTATGCGCAAAATGGGAATCATCGAGATTGCAGATAACGATATCAACGAGGTTTCCGGCGGACAGCTTCAGCGGGCGTGTATCTGCAGAAGTATGATGAACCGTCCAAAACTGCTTTTTGCCGATGAACCGACCGGCGCATTAAACCGTACTTCCTCCAATGAGGTTATGGACGAACTTGTGAAGTTAAACAACGAGGGGACCACAATCGTTATGGTAACGCATGATGCGAAAGTTGCTGCAAAATGCGGCAGGGTGCTTTTTATCGTGGACGGCAATATCAAGGGTGAATATACAGGTTTAAAGGAGATTACCGATGAAAAAGAGAGGGAGAGAAGTCTGAATAACTGGCTGCTGGATCTGGGCTGGTAGTCGGGAAAGGAGTGTTTATGCAGATAGTAAAAGATTACAGAGACAATAAAGTGTTGTCGGCGCGTGAAAAGCTGCGATACAGTGAGATACGCAGGGAAATGTACAACATTACCGATGCAGTTCTGGCAGCAACCTTAAAAGATCTGACCGAAAGTGTTTGAGTTATAGTGAAACCAAAAGTTTGAGAGGAAGATATGATGAACGTAAGAATTGCCGATTTGAAAGATTTTGAGAAGATTATGAAAATATACCAATATGCGCAGGACTATATGATACAATCCGGAAATCCTACACAATGGGGACATTTTTATCCGGATGAAGAACTGATTCGGTCGGACATTCATCAGAATGCCTGCAAGGTAATATACGACGAAAATGGGATACATGGGGTATGTGCACTGTTTGAAGGTGCAGATCCTACATATGAACATATTGAAGACGGCAACTGGCTGAATGATGAACCGTATCTTACAATCCACAGGCTTGCCGGGGATGGACAGGTGCATGGACTGTTTCAATGTGTTGCGGATTACTGTAAAAATATTTCCCGGAATATCAGAGTGGATACCCATGCCAATAATCGGATTATGCAAAAGCTGATGGAAAAGAACGGTTTTACAAAATGTGGTATTATATATGTAAAAGATGGTACGCCGAGAATTGCATATCATTGGACTGAATAGAGCATATTATGCTATTTTCCATGCAATTCATGCATTAGATGGAAACGGGTATAAGCGGCATAAGGACACAATTGCGAATTTTAATAAGCAATATGTTGAAACGAAAATATTTTAGAGGAAAATCATGAACATTTTAATCATAGAAGATGATGCAGCCATCCGTCAGGAATTAAAGCTGCTGTTAGAAAATGCACTGTATCAGGTCACGGTACTGACAAAATTTCATCACGTGGTAGAGGACATTCTGCAAATGGAGCCGGATCTGATTCTGCTTGATGTAAATCTGCCGCAGCAATCCGGATTTGAGATCTGTAAAAGTGTCAGGAAAACGTCGGATGTTCCGATTATTTTCCTGACCAGCAGGACGGATTCAATGGATGAATTAAGCGGAATGCTGCAAGGCGGTGATGATTACATCACAAAGCCGTTTCAGCCGCCGTTACTTCTGGCGCATATCGCGGCCGTATTAAAACGGGCGAAAAAAGCAGACGTACCAGAGAAGATGATCTGTAAAGGTGTGGAACTTGATGTTGTCCGTGGCTGTGTGAAGTGTCAGGAGCAGCAGGTGGATCTGTCGAAAAATGAATTGAAAATCCTGCATTACCTGTTTTTGCATCAGGGAGAGATCGTGCCAAGAATCGAACTGGTGGAATACCTGTGGGATCAGCAGGTCTTTATTGATGATAATGCCCTCAGTGTAAATATCACACGCCTGCGCGCAAAACTTGCAGAAATTGGTGTATGCGACTTTATTGAGACAAAAAGAGGGATGGGCTATCGCATATGAAACTGACAGAATATCTGAAAGACAAAGTGTTGTTGCTGCTTTTACATATGGTATGTATGGCAGGGCTTGTTATCTTTTTGCGGCTGACCGGCTATTCCATGGATAAATGTGTGATTATACTGGTGTGTTACGGTGTAATACTGGCAGGATGGCTTTTCCTTCAGTTTTTTTCACGCAGAAGCTATTTCAGAAAATTAGAGCAGCTTACGGATCAGCTGGACAGGCGTTATCTTCTCGGAGAACTGATGCCGGAATCGTTTGGGCTGGAAGATCGCAAGTACCGGGAACTGATCCGCAAATCCAACAAATCGGTAATCGAGCGGATACACCAGATGGAACAAAACCAAAAGGATTACCGGGAGTACATTGAAAGCTGGGTGCATGAGATCAAGGCACCGATCACGGCGATCGCGTTAAACTGTGAAAATAACCGGGATGAGAGGAGCCGCTATCTCCTTGTGGAAAACCGCAAGGTTGAGAATTATGTGGATATGGCACTGTACTATGCGCGTATGGATGCGGTATACAAAGACTACATGATCGCGGAAACCAATCTGCAGGAAGTGGCACAACAGGTGCTTTTGCAGAACAAATATTATCTGATCCAGAGCCATGTAAAGGCGGAAGTTGCCTGCCCCGATACGGTATACAGCGATAAGAAATGGATCGCTTTTATTTTAAACCAGCTCATTCAAAACAGCGTAAAATACGGAAGAAGTGAGGGTACTCACATTCAGATTGTTACTAAAAAAACAAAAAGCGGTGTTCTTTTGCGGGTAAAAGATGACGGTATCGGGATTCCAAAGGAAGAAATCCCACGGATTTTTGAAAAAGGGTTTACGGGAACGAACGGAAGAAACCGGGAGCGTTCGACCGGAATGGGACTGTATCTGTGCCGTAAACTCTGTGACAAGTTAAATATAGAAATCCGGGCAGAATCTGCGGAAGGAAAGGGAACAGAGATCATACTTATGTTTCCGGTGAGTGATTATCTTACTGGTTACAGGGAGACATAACACGTTTATCTTTCAAAACTGTAAGATTCAGGAAAGGTAACTCCATACAAAGCGGACAGATCCCGTGTTAAAGTAGGCATAGTGAAGAAAAAATGATATTCTTTACTATGCCTTTTATTTACAAGCGAGGGAAAGGAGCGTCAGAAGATGCAGGAAATCATACGCGTAAGCGATGTGGAGAAATATTATGGAAACGGGGATCAGGTGACCAAAGCGGTGGATCGTGTCAGTTTTGCCGTGCAGCAGGGGGAGTTTATCGGTGTGATGGGAGCTTCCGGTTCCGGAAAAACAACGCTTTTAAATCTGTTGTCAACCATTGACCGGGTGACAGCGGGACATATTTATTACGGAGATACCGATATCACAGAACTGGGGGAAGAACAGCTTTCGGAATTCCGTAAAAAACAGCTTGGGTTTATCTTTCAGGAATACAATCTGCTGGATACGCTCACGCTGGAAGAAAATATCATGCTCGTTATGACGCTGCACCGGCGCGGCAAAAAGGAGATTCAGAAACGGTGCAGGGAGCTGCTTCGCATTCTGGGAATCGAGGAGGTTAAGGATAAGTATCCGTATCAGGTGTCCGGCGGACAAAAGCAGCGGTGTGCATGTGCCCGTGCACTTGCAAATTATCCCACACTTCTTCTGGCAGATGAGCCGACGGGGGCACTGGATTCACTGGCAGCGCAGACACTGTTAGAGACATTTACGGAGATGAACCAAAACATGGGCGCAACCATTCTGATGGTGACACACGATGCTTTTTCCGCAAGTTATTGCAGCCGTATTCTGTTTCTGAAAGACGGACGGATTTTTCATGAACTGGTGCGTGGGGAAAAAGAACGCCGGGCGTTTTTAAATGAAATACTCGATGTGATGACACTGACGGGAGGTGAACGTTCCCATGATGTGTAAACTTGCTTTTCGAAATGTAAAGCGCATGGCAAAAGACTATATAGTGTATTTTATGACGATGGCGGTCGTGACCGCACTCATGTTTTCGTTTCATACGCTTTTGTTTTCCAAAGATGTGCAGAATCTGTTTCAGATGGATGCCATGATGAGTGTGATGACGGGACTTGCGACTGCTTTTATCGTGCCGATCATTGCGTGGCTGATCAATTATATGGTGCGGTTTATACTGGAAAAGCGAAGCCGTGAGTTTGGGATTTATCTTCTGGTCGGGGTAAAGAAAAAAGAGATTGCGAGACTTTATTTTACAGAGAATCTGCTGCTTGGAGCGGGCGCATTTCTTGTAGGGATGGGACTGGGCCTGCTTTTTCAGCAGATCCTTCTGTCCATTTTTTACAGCATGGTGCAGCTGGATTACAAACTGCATCTGGAATGGAACCGAAACTGTATTTTGATGACGGCTGCATGTTATCTGTGCTGTTATCTGCTGGCGCTGTTTCGAAGCCGAAAAAAATTCCGCAAAATGAATATCCATGATCTGATGGAAAGTCAGAGACAGAATGAGGAAATCAAAGAAACGCATGAAAAGGCAAAGAGATGGTTCCTTCCGTTATCTGTGCTGTTTCTCGTCGTATTCGGTGTGTTTCTGTTTTGTTTTAAAGCATGGGATACCGGAGTTGTAATTGCTTTTCTTATTGGACTGGTGCTGACGATTTATCTTTTTTACACAGGCATTGCGGCGTGGATCGCCTGTTATGTCAGAAAAAAGGGAGCTGCTATTTACCGTGGGGATGCGCTGTTTCTGCTCCGGCAGTTTTCTTCTAAGATCCGGACACTGCGGTTTACCATGGGAACACTGACGGCACTGTTTACTCTGGCGATACTCGGAAGTTCGGTGGCATTTATGTTTAATCATTTCCAGAATGAGGTGCTTGTGAGCAAATTTCCGTTTGATGTGCAGGTATACAGCAGCAATGCGAAGGATGATTTTAAGCAGGAAATTGCTCTGCTGAAACAGGAGACAACCATAAAGGAAATTTTTACTTATAAGGTTTATGAGAACGAAACGAATCAGGTCAATGCATATCTGTACACACATCTGAAAGAATTTGGATCAGAGTATCGGAACGCAGATGGCACACCGGACTGGAAAAAGATCAGTAAAAATGAAGAACTGGCATATTGCAATTACGATACCTATATGGGACTCTCTGATTACAACCGGCTCCGTACCATGATCGGACTTTCGGAAGTGCAGTTAAAAGAAGATCAGTATGCTATCCATATCAAAGACCGCGTCCTGAATCAGACCGGGGATTTTTCCGGCCAGATAAACATCCAGAGTACAGATGGGGCATTATCCTTTGCGGGCTATCACACGGAGGGATTTTCGCAGAACGGTCATAACGGTGGGGATTATATCATTATCGTTCCAGATGCTGCCCTTGCGCAGATGCATCCCTATTATGCAGAACTGGTGGCGGATATCAAAGGCAAGGCGCCCGTAGATCTGGAGAACCGGCTCGATCATTTGGAAGAAGATCCGGATAAGATCAGCGTGCAGGGGCATGCCATGACGGAAGCGGCTTCAGATGACTGGGATGGAGAAGCGCTTGGAAATTCCTGCTCGGGTTCGGATACGATTGTAACTTATACAGCAAAAAATCTTGTGCGCGACAATCTGATTCCGGAAGTGAAATATATGTTATCTTCGCTGATGTTTCCGCTTTTTTATATCGGACTGGTATTTTTGTGTGTGGCACTGACCGTGCTTTCCGTGCAGCAGCTCAGCGATTCCGTAAAATACAAATTCCGCTACAGGGTTCTCTTTCAGATTGGTTACAGCAGAAGAGAAATCCGCAGGATGATTTTAAAGCAGCTTGCCGGTTATTATCTTTGTCCGGCATGTGTGTCACTTGCAATCAGCGGACTGGTCTGTGTATATGTTGGTGGTAAGTTTGACTTTTATACGGGGGTTCGGGCGGCACCGGCAACTTATTTTTTGATTTCTTCGGTATTGTTTTTCGGAATTTATCTGGTGTATTTTATCATTACCTATATTGGATTCTGCCGGAATGTGGAAGAGTGGGGGTAAGAAAGGGATGGGGAGAAAATGAAGAAAAAGAATCGTGCGTTTTATCGTTATTTCATTCCGGTCATATATGCTGTCTTTGTATATATCCTGTGGGAACTGACCGGAACATTGGTGGCTTATGTGGTTGGAAAGGTAATGGACAACTGGGAGGAAACTTTATACAGTTCTTATATTTCCATGTTATTCAATGAAGTGTTGACGTTTGTTATTATGTTTGTATTGTTTCGCAAAAAAGCAGATTTCGTAAGAAAAGAAAAAAGAAATGGGTCATGGTTACCGGTATTTGGAATGTTTATTTTTCCGTTAATACAGATTGGGAATGATCTTATGACTCTCGTTCATGGAAAAAAAATTTTTTCACTGCTTTCCGGTAAAGGGATTTGTTTTTTCCTGATCTGCGGTGTGGCAAGTCTTAGTATTGGACTGCTGGAAGAATATGTGTGGCGGGGAATTCTGTTAAATATGTTTCTTGCTGCATGGGGAAAAAAGAAAAATGGAATTTATTGTGCGGTAGTTGTGTCTTCCCTTGGATTTGGTCTGTGCCATTACCGGAATCTGCTGGTGGGACAGAACTTTGCAGATACGACAAAACAGGTATTGTATGCGATTTGTTTTGGCATGTTTCTGGCAGCACTTTTTATACAGACGAATCATTTATTCATTCCGGTTCTTGTACATGGACTTTGTAATTTTTCTAATTTTTTTATGAATGAAATTCTTGGATGGAATTATACCGTTTGGAAATATGATGATATTTTGCAGGGAGTATTAGCCGTTTTTTATTTGATCGCAGGCCTCTATGTGGTTTACAGGAGCGTGCAGAAAAAGCAGAACATAAGGAGGAAAACAGAAAAATGAGTACCAAAAAAGTAATTAGCGGTTCGGTTGCTGCCATAGTTATTCTCATCATTGCACAACTTGCAGCACAGCTTGCCGCAAGTGCATTGAACCTGATAAAGATTCCGGATGGAATATGTAATATCATTGCAGGAATTTTTTATGTCGGACTGACTTATGTTATTTTAAAGATATATATTGAGAAAGTGATCAGGTTACCTATTTCTGATTTTGGAATGCCCGTATTTCATATTAAAAGAAAATGGATTCTAATTGCTATTCTGTTGCCACTGCTGGTAAAAGGAAGTTATCTTTTGTTCTTTCAGGGTGCGTATGTTTCCTCGCATATGAATGGAAAGCAGATATTTCGTACATTAAGTGCCGGAATTATGTTTACCGGAATCGCGGCTGGATTTGTCGAAGAAATGGTATTTCGGGGCGTTATTTTAAATCTTTTAAGGAAAAAATGGAATCGTAAGGTGGCGGTTATCGTTCCATCGGTGCTGTTTGGCATGGTTCATATTCTGGGAATGGATTTTTCCATCGGAAGCTGTTTGCAGGTTCTTGTTGCAGGCACGATGGCGGGAATTATGTTTTCAATGATTGCAATCGAGAGTGGTTCTGTCTGGAACAGTGGAATCGTGCATGCCATCTGGAATATTGTAATGATCGGTGGGGGACTGGCAATTGGACAAAAAGCGGATCAATTCTCTGTCATGACTTATGTTCTTGATGCAAAATCATTTGCGGTGACGGGCGGTGAATTTGGCATGGAAGCGTCTGTTATTTCGCTGGTGGGGTACATCATAGTTACTGGTGTGGCCTTTTTCGGGAATAAAGAATTATGTGATATCATTTACAAAAAAGAATAGTTGAGGTATATATGTATAAGACAGTAAAAAGATGGATGCAGGGAATGGCCGGTTCCGGGTGCTTCAACACTCTCCTGGAAGGGAAAGCCCCTTGCTTATATGCCGTTTGTGTATGAACATGGAACGCATTTTGTACTGCCGGAATCTTTGCTTCGTATGGCTTTGCCGGTAGGACTTAAATTTGTGCTGCGCTTTATATTCAGAGCGGCAAAAGAATACCCTGATGCGTGTGAAGCAACCAGAATAGATATTGACAGAAAGCTTTCTGCTGCACTAAAAGAATGGCGGGAAGAGTAGAATATAAATAAAGAATCGCGTGAATAGTCCGATATATGAAATGTAAGGAAACAATGGATGCATTTCACGGAGGAAATATTATGAAAACAGGAGAGGCAAGGGGAATTTACAGTTCTGTTCTGAAATCATATAACGAGCAGAAATTCAAACTGTCGAAGCAGCGGGAAGAGTTAAAGGAGCGGATGGAAAGTACGCCGGATGGAAAAACACGGTATGCGGATGAAGCTGCTACACTGGAACTGAAATATAATGCGGTTGCGGAGAAACAGGACGAGTATCAGAATTATGTAAATCAGCTTGTGGCGCAATGGGAAGGTAAGTTTAACAGTGTTGTGGCAAAGCAGCAGGGCGAGGCCGCAAAAGATTATGGGGAGGAAATGGGAAAGATCATGACCGTGGCAAGACGCCTGATGCATGGAGATCAGGTGCCGATGCAGGATGAGAAGAAACTGATGGAATATGATAAGGATCTCTATATTATGGCGAAAAACGCCGGAATGATGGCGCGGTTGGAAAAACGCAAAAAGTATGATTCGCTCTGGGAAGATGAGGAAAAGAAAGAGCATGAGGACCCGATGGAAGCAGCCGATGCAGAGGAAGCATTTACAGCCGGACCGGAAGTGGTGTCGGTGGAATCTGTCATGGAGGCAGCGGCTGGGGAAACGGAGTCAGAGTCATAGTCATAGGATGGTTTAAAAACTATAGATAAACAAAAAGGATTCATCCGTCTGGATGAATCCTTTTCCGATGCAGGAGATGGGACTTGAACCCACACGATATTGCTACCACAGGCACCTGAAGCCTGCGCGTCTGCCAATTCCGCCACTCCTGCGAACAAATGCTATTCTATAGGAATCTGAGCAATATGTCAATAGATAATTTCAATTTTTTTTATTTTGTTGCAATAAAAGAAAAAATTTAAAAAAATTAAAAATTACCATTGACATATGAGGGAGAGTTTGCTATTATAAACGAGTCGCTAAGACATGCGGAAGTGTCGGAACTGGCAGACGAGCAAGACTAAGGATCTTGTGATCATTGCGATCGTGTGGGTTCAAGTCCCATCTTCCGCACTAAGATGTGAGAAAGCCTTGAGAGATCAAGGCTTTTTTGTTATATAAAATATGGTATAATGAAGCATGCTGATGCACACAACAAAAAGGATAACTATATAAATATGAATATTCAAAAACAGTTTATAAAATATGTTTCTCAGAATATCTGTGGAATGTTGGGGATTTCCTGCTATATTATCGTGGATACATTCTTTATCTCGCAGGCAGCGGGAACGGACGGGATTACCGTATTGAATCTGGTGCTGCCGGTATATAACCTGATTTTTGCCATAGGATCGATGATTGGGGTAGGATCGGCAACCCGGTATACGATATTAAAAGCACAGGAAGATGACAGTGCAAAGAAATATTTTGCAAATGCGATTTTGTGTATCCTCATAATCAGCATTCCATTTGTCCTGTCTGGCATTTTTTCTCCGGATACGGTGATGCATATGATGGGGGCGGATGCCGGGATCACGCAGCTGGGCCGCACATATACGAGGATCTTCTTATTATTTACACCGTTTTTTATGATGAATTATGTGTTTTCTGCGTTTGTCCGCAACGACAATGCTCCGACCCTCGCCATGATTGGAACGATGATGGGAAGTTTTTCCAATGTTGTCCTTGACTATGTGTTTATGTTTCCAATGGGGATGGGACTGGCAGGAGCAGCACTTGCCACAGCAGCCTCTCCGATCGTCAGCATATTAATATGCAGTATTCATTTTTTTCAGAAGAAAAATACGGTACAGTTTGCAAAAACCAGACCATCGGTACGGATGCTTACAGCATCCTGCCAGCTGGGGGTGCCGGCATTTGTGGGAGAATTTTCTTCCGGAGTGACAACAACGCTTTTTAATTACCTGATTTTAGGGCTTGCCGGAAATGTAGGAGTGGCTGCCTATGGTGTGATTGCCAACTTTGCACTCATATTTACCTGTATTTTTAACGGGATTTCCCAGGGAGCCCAGCCACTGGTCAGCCGTTATTACGGAGAAGGGAATGAACGTGCGGTTAAAAAGATTCTGCATCTGGGACTGGCTACGGGTGTTGTTTTCAGTCTTTTGATTATTTCGCTTGTCTGGGGATTTACAGACCCGATGGTAGCCTTGTTTAACGGTGAACATTCGGTAAAGATGGCGGAATATGCATTTACAGGAATGCGGCTTTATGTGATCGGATTTTTGTTTGCCGGTTTCAATATTATCGGAACCGGGTATCTGAGTGCATCGGAGCATGCAAAAGAGGCATTTACGGCCTCGGTTTGCAGAGGATTTGTAGCTATTGCGGTGTGTTCCGTGATATTGTCACGTATATTTGGAATCCGTGGTGTCTGGCTGTCGTTTATGGCTGCGGAAGCACTGACGGCAGGAATTACGGCATGGGCGCTTCTTAAAGATCGCAAAAAGGAGGCTATGGTATGAAGTATGATAAGAAAGAACCTGAAACGATGGATGCAGATCCGATGCGTCTTTTGGTTTCCGCCATATTGGCATTTACGGTGATGCTTTTTATCAATGGGTTTGTCGGAAGTATGGGTGGATTTCCTGCGTTTGTTGCATTTACGCTGGTATTTTTCCGGATACGAACCCGTGCGGGAATGGAAAACGGAGGGATGCAGCAGGAATTGTCAGATCGTCAGATCACAGGACGGCTGTTGTGGAAATATGCTGCTGGTTATCTGGTTTTATGGGGAATTTTAAGAATTGCGTTTCTGATCTCCCGGGTCACCGGCTGGGGAAATATCAATGGAGCTTCCGCAGTGGAATATGTACGGCAGATGTGGAACACATCGCTTTTGGAAAAATGGGCATATTTTTTTGCGGGGATGATCATGTTTGCGTTTGTGCTTTCACTGTTTCCGCTTGCTGTAATCCGGGAAAAGGTGCGGTGGATTCGCTATGCACTGGTTGATGGTGCGGTGTTTGCACTGGTATGTCTTGGAATTAACGGCGTCTGTCGTTTGAAATTTGAACAGAAATCATCAGGCGGAGCAACATGTCTGATCGATCATCTGCTGCTTTGCGGCCGGATGCGGACCTGGCAGGAAATCACCTGTCTGTTGGCAATGGTTGTTTTTATTCTTGCCATTGGTGCATTTGTATTCTGCTATGCCTCCAGACCGTATGCGGGTAAGAATATGGATGGAATACCGGCATCCGGTGGGAAGGAGAAACCGCGCAGACACCGGATGGCAAGAAAGATTATGGCAGCTGGCTGCAGTATTGCGGCGATAGTCATTGTTGTCGTGATAGTACTCCTGATGCCAAAAGATACCGCAGGGGATTATACGAAGGTTGCGGAATTTTTGACTGAGGATACGCGGATGGGACCGATGGAATATGGAGATGCGGTTTATGTACCGGTAAATGAGGAAGCGGATCTGGAGAAAAACGGAATTGCCCAGGGCTATCTGGCAGAGCGTGGAGAGCGCTGCGACAGCCGGTTTTATCAGCTTGCGATTGCAAATCTTCTGTATACCGATCCGACCGGAAAAACAAATCTCGTACAGACAGCCGGAACCGATGGAGGAACATATGCACCGGTGGCATCGGTGGAAACAGATAAGACATGGGAAACGGATGATATGTTTCTTCTCTGGGATGAAGATTGGGCTTTGGAATCGGCATATTCGCACGAGCCGACAGGCTATGTGGCATGTCCGGCGGATCTGATACGGGGACTCAGGATGCAGTTTCCGGATGTGACTTACCGCACAGCGGATTTTTCGGATTATGATGCCTATTTTACACTTCGGGGATATCAGAACATGGAGCAGGCGCTGGAGGAAGATCCCGTGGATGGAGACTGGGTCGGATGTATTCTGGTGAAAGATAACAAATTTTATTTTGGAAGCTACGAAAATCAGATTACGGGTATCTGTCTGCAACAGCTGCGGAAAGTACTCGGAGGAAATGCAAAATAAAAAAGGAAATCAGGAATTCACGCAGAATATATAATATGTAGAGTTGTTTGAAATATTGTAAGGATTTTGGCGGTTTGTGCCGCAGAAATGAGCAGAATATGACAATTCGGGAAAGAATAGAACAGATAGAAGCAGATACTTTAAGTCCGTACGCCTGTCTGTCCATAAACGCAAAGGGCAGAGACAGGGAGGAACCGCAGTGTGATATTCGTCCGGTCTTTCAGAGGGACCGTGACCGTATCCTGCACAGTAAGTCTTTCCGGAGACTGAAAAGTAAGACGCAGGTTTTTCTCACACCGATGGGAGATCATTACCGGACGCGGCTGACACATACGCTTGAAGTATCGCAGAATGCGAGAACCATTGCGAAGGCGCTCCGGCTGAATGAAGATCTGGTTGAGGCGATAGCACTGGGGCATGATCTGGGGCATACACCGTTTGGACATGCAGGAGAATTTCTGCTGAATCAGGTGTATGAAGGCGGGTTCCGCCACAACGAACAGAGCGTACGTATTGTAGAAAAACTGGAAAAAGACGGAGAAGGACTGAATCTGACCTGGGAGGTCCGGGATGGAATTTTAAACCATCAGACACGGACGATTCCGCACACGCTGGAAGGAAAGATTGTGCGCCTGTCCGATAAGATTGCATATGTCAATTCCGATATTGACGATGCGATCCGTGCAATGATTCTGGATGAGGAAGATATTCCCGTGGAACTGCGTCGTACGCTGGGATTTACCACGAGAGAGCGCCTGGATCACCTGATCCACGATATCATCAGCAACAGTATGGGAAGAGACGATATCATTATGTCGGATGAGACCGCGGAGGCGCTGCGGGATCTGCGCTTGTTCATGTTTGAACATGTATACCGGAATCCGGTCGCAAAAGGCGAGGAAGTAAAAGCTAAGGCCATGCTGGAACAGATGTATTATTTTTATATGGACCATATCGAGCAGCTGCCGGCAAAGTTATTAAAAATGCTGGATGAGGGCGAAGACAAAGGGCGCATCGTCTGTGACTATATTTCCGGTATGACAGATAAGTATGCGATTACCAAATTTAAAGAAAATTTTATGCCGCAGGCATGGAAAGTGGATGGATATTGATGACTAGAGAAAGGAGGGGATTTCCACGCCGTATTTTTCAGATGATCTGATTGAGGAGGTACGTTCCCGCAATGACATTGTGGATGTGATCGGCGGGTATGTGCGTCTGCAGAAAAAAGGAAGTACATATTTTGGGTTATGCCCCTTTCATAATGAGAAGACGGGATCATTTTCCGTTTCTCCGAATAAACAGATGTATTACTGCTTTGGATGTGGAGCGGGAGGCAATGTTTTTACATTTCTGATGCAGTATGAGAATTATACTTTTACCGAAGCGATGCAGGTACTTGCCGATCGTGCGGGAATTGAACTTCCCAAGCAGGAGATGACAGGTGCACAGAAACGTGAGGCGGACAAGCGCACGAAACTGCTGGAGATTAACAAAGAAGCCGCAAAGTATTTTTATAAACTTCTGCGCAGCCCGAGAGGGGAAAAAGCATATGCGTATTTCCGTAAGCGGGAGCTGTCGGATGAAACGATGCGCAAATTTGGCCTGGGCTATTCGGATCAGTACAGCGATGATCTCTATCGCTATTTAAGACATGTGGGATATGACGATGCGCTGCTGAAAGAGTCGGGGCTTGTCTCCATCGATGAGGTGCGCGGAGGCCATGACAAATTCTGGAATCGTGCCATGTTTCCGATCATGGATGTACATAACCGGGTGATCGGATTTGGAGGGCGTGTCATGGGCGAAGGGGAACCGAAGTATTTGAATTCGCCGGAGACGAAGATTTTTGACAAGAGCCGGAATCTGTATGGATTAAATATTGCAAGGACAACCAGAAAACCGCAGCTGCTTTTATGTGAGGGATATATGGATGTCATTGCACTGCACCAGGCAGGCTTTGACAATGCGGTGGCCTCTCTTGGCACATCGCTTACCAGTGGACATGCCAGTCTGCTGAAACGCTACACCAAAGAAGTGTATCTGACATATGACAGTGATGGGGCTGGGGTAAAGGCGGCACTCCGTGCAATTCCGATTTTAAAAGAAGTTGGAATTATCACGAAAGTCATAAACATGCAGCCGTACAAAGATCCGGATGAATTTATCAAAGCACTTGGGGCCGAAGAATATCAGAAGCGGATTGATCAGGCGGAAAACAGTTTTCTGTTTGAAATCCGTATGCTGGAGCAGAATTATGATATGAATGATCCGGAGTCCAAGACGGCATTTTATAATGAGACGGCGCGGCGGCTTTTAGCCTTTCCGGAGGAGCTTGAGCGCAACAATTATATCCAGGCGGTCGCTGATAAGTACAGGATTGGCTTTGAGGATCTGCGGAAGCTTGTGAATAATCTGGCAATGGCAGGGAGCGGGATTACAAAGGCGGCTCCGTTAAAGAGCGGTATCCATGAAAAAAAGAAAGAAGATGGCATGAAACAGTCACAGAAGCTGCTTCTGACCTGGCTGATCGAGGATACGCGGCTTTTTGACAGCATCAAAGGATGGATCACGGAGGAAGATTTCACGGAACCGCTGTATCGCAAAGCGGCACAGGAGCTGTTCACCCAGTATGGGGAGAGCGGACAGGTGAATCCGGCAAAGATTATCAGCCGGTTTCAGGAGGAGGAAGAACAAAAAGAAATTGCGGGGCTTTTTAATGCAAAAATTCATGAAGTAGAGACAAAACAGGACAAAGAAAAAGCATTAAAGGAAACAATTGAGAGAATCAAGGAAAACAGTATTGATGTTCGAAGCCGGCAGTCAGATCCGAATGATCTGACGGTCGTTATGCAGCTGATCAATGAACAGAAGGAATTGGAGAAGCTGAAGAAAACGCATATTTCTATTGATTAGGGACAAAATAGAAAGTAACCTGAGAGGACGAAACGACATGGCAAAGAAAAAAGAAGAGAATGCAGCAGTGGAAACGGAAGAAACAAAGGCAAAGTTCAGAGAAAAACTGAAAAGTCTGCTGGAACTGGGAAAAAAGAAACGGAACATTCTGGAGTATCAGGAGATCAGCGATTTTTTCAGGGATATGAATCTTGACGAAGAAAAGATGGAGAAGGTTCTGGATTTCCTGGAAGCAAATAAAGTAGATGTCCTCAGGATCAGTGACGGGGATGATGAGGATGATGATATCATTCTGGATGACGAAGACGAGGTAGAAGTAGAAAAGATTGATCTTTCGGTTCCGGAGGGCGTAAGTATCGAGGATCCGGTACGCATGTACTTAAAGGAAATCGGCAAAGTGCCGCTGCTGTCTGCAGACGAAGAAATTGAGCTGGCACAGAAGATGGAGGCCGGAAGTGTGGCAGTTGAAAAAATTCCACTGCTCAAAGAGCGTCTGGCAGAAACCGGTGATGAACAGGAAAAAGAAGAAATACAAGCGGAGATCAAAGCATTGCAACTGGATGTCGACCGTGGATCAGATGCCAAAAAACGTCTGGCGGAGGCAAATCTTCGTCTGGTAGTCAGCATTGCCAAGCGCTATGTGGGCAGGGGCATGCTGTTTTTAGACCTGATTCAGGAAGGAAATTTGGGACTGATCAAGGCGGTAGAAAAATTTGATTACCGCAAAGGATATAAGTTCTCCACTTATGCAACATGGTGGATCCGGCAGGCAATTACCCGTGCAATTGCGGATCAGGCAAGAACCATCCGTATTCCGGTGCACATGGTGGAAACGATCAACAAGCTCATTCGTGTCAGCAGACAGCTGCTGCAGGAACTCGGGCGGGAACCTACGCCGGAAGAAATCGCGGAAGAGATGAAGATGCCGGTGGAACGTGTGCGGGAAATCTTAAAGATTTCACAGGAACCGGTATCTTTGGAAACACCAATCGGAGAAGAGGAAGATTCCCATCTGGGCGATTTTATTAAAGATGATAATGTACCGGTACCGGCAGATGCTGCAGCTTTTACGCTGCTTAAGGAACAGCTGGAAGAGGTACTCGGAACACTGACCGAGCGGGAGCAGAAAGTGCTGACGCTTCGCTTTGGTCTGGAGGATGGAAGGGCGAGAACCCTTGAGGAAGTCGGAAAAGAGTTCAATGTAACCAGAGAACGAATCCGTCAGATTGAGGCAAAAGCGCTCCGTAAGCTTCGCCATCCCAGCAGAAGTCGTAAGTTAAAGGATTATTTAGAGTAACATGATGAAATTATCGAGGAGAATGAAAGCAGTGGCTTCCATGGTTACAACCGGCGGTATCCTTGCGGATATCGGAACAGACCATGCGTATGTGCCGATTGCACTGGTACAGAGGCAGAAAATAAAGGGAGCCATTGCAATGGATATTAATGAGGGACCGCTTGCCCGGGCACAGGAACATATCCGGGCAGCCAGGCTGGAGGAATATATACAGACCAGGCTTTCGGACGGGGCAGAGGCACTGCTTCCAAATGAAGCGGATTCCATTCTGATTGCAGGAATGGGTGGAGAACTGATTCTGCATATTCTGACGGAAGGGGAATCCGTCTGCAGTACAGCGAAAGAACTGATTTTGCAGCCACAGTCTGAAATACATAAGGTCCGGGAATATCTGCGCCAGCATCAGTATAAAATTGAAGATGAAGATATGGTCTGTGAAGAAGGAAAATATTATCCGATGATGCGTGCCGTAAAAACGGAGCAGGATGAAACGTGGAACCGGTTGAACGATCAGACAATAGCAGTCTGTGATATTTACGGACCGCTTCTTCTGAGAAACGGAAATCCGGTACTGCGCCGGTTTCTGGTGCGTCAGCATGGACAGCTGACACAGATTCTGCAGACGCTTGAAGCACAGAAAGAATCGGAACAGATCATACGACGTATTGCAGAAGTGCAGGAAAAATTACAGCAGAATGAATCTGCGTATACGATTTTGGGGGCGATAAAAAGTGCAGGAATTTGAGATCACATTGGAGACTGCGCCGGGGAAAACCGAACTGGTTCTGATTCCGGAGCAGACAAAACTGGAACAGATTGCAAAACAATATCAGAAAAATTACAGTGACAGGATTGTACTGGCATGTGTAGATGAAAAACTGCGGGAACTTTCAAAAGTGGTGAAGGCACCCGGTAAAATTTCGTTTCTGACGATGACGGACAGGGACGGCAAACGCACCTATCGCAGAAGTATGACGCTTTTATTGCAGAAGGCGGTAGAAAATCTGTGGAAGGATCAGGTAAAAATCAGGGTATATTATTCTCTGGGAGAAAGTTATTACTGTGAACTGCATGGAACTGCAAATGATGCAGCAGCCGTGCAGGCATTGCGTGCAGAGATGCAGCGTTTGGTAGAGGCCGATTTACCGATCAAGAAATGCAGTGTAAAAACAGAAGATGCGGAACAGCTGTTTCATGATAAGGGAATGAAGGACAAAGAGCGGCTTTTACATTATCGCAGAAGTTCGCGTGTCAATATTTATGAGCTGGACGGACATCAGGACTATTATTACGGTTATATGGTTCCATCCACGGGATACCTCGGAGTGTTTGATCTGGAGTTATATGAAGACGGCTTTGTTCTTTTGTTCCCAAATAAAAAGGGAGATGAAGTGGAACCGCTTCATACCTCCAATAAACTGTACCACACATTAAAAGAATCACGCAGCTGGAGCCGTATGCTGGACGTTGGAACGATCGGTGCGCTCAATGATGCAATCGCATCCGGCAGGGGCGAACAGATTATTCTGCTTCAGGAAGCATTGATGGAGGAACGGATCGGTTCCCTGGCAGCACAGATTGCAGCAAAAAAAGGAATTAAATTTGTCATGATTGCAGGTCCGTCTTCTTCCGGAAAGACGACATTTTCCAACCGCCTGTCGATTCAGCTTCTGGCAAAGGGAAGAAAACCGCATCCGATCAGTCTGGATGATTATTATGATGACAGGGAGCGGTGTCCGAGGGATGCAGACGGAAATCTTGATTTTGAATGTCTGGAGGCACTGGATGTCAGACAGTTTAATGAAGATATGACCCGGCTTCTGGCAGGGGAGAAAGTAGATATGCCTTCTTTCAATTTCAAGACGGGAAAGAGGGAATACCGTGGCAGGACCCTGCAGCTTAAAGAAAATGATATTCTTGTCATAGAGGGAATTCATGGTCTGAACGATAAGCTGTCGTATACACTTCCCGCAGAAAGTAAATTTAAGATTTATATTTCTGCGCTGACACAGTTGAATATTGATGAACACAATCCGCTGTCCACGACGGACTGCCGTCTGTTACGCCGGATCGTGAGAGATGCCAGAACCCGTGGAACGACGGCACAGGAGACGATTGCGATGTGGAAATCTGTGCGAAGGGGAGAAGAAAAAAATATTTTCCCGTTTCAGGACAGTGCGGATGTCATGTTTAATTCCGCTTTACTGTATGAGGTTGCGGTGCTTAAAGTATATGCGGAACCGCTTCTGTTTCAGATTCCGCGTGACAGTGCAGAATATCTGGAAGCGAAGCGTCTGCTTAAGTTTTTGGACTATTTTCTGCCGCTTCCGACGGAAGGAATTGCACAGAGTTCTCTGGTGCGGGAATTTGTCGGAGGAAGTTGTTTTAATGTATAAAAACACGGTAAACTTTACGGCTTGAACCTTACTGGAAACTGTGTTATAGTGGAAAAGCATCTTAAGATGGAGGACAGGTGATCGCGGCTGCAGGTGTCGAAAGACCGCAGGTGAGGAAAGTCCGGGCTTCACAGGGCAGGATGCCGGTTAACGGCCGGTGGAGGAAACTCTAAGGAAAGTGCAACAGAAATATACCGCTATAAGAGATGCATCACAGATGCACCTCTATAGTAAGGGTGGAATGGCAGTGTAAGAGACTACCGCCTCGCTGGTAACAGAGAGGGCACATGTAAACCCCATTCGAAGCAAGACCGAAACAAAGCGCTGACGTGGCCCGCCAGCTTTAGGTAGGTCGCTTGAGACGGTTGGCAACAATCGTACTAGATAGATGATCACCCAACGACATAACCCGGCTTATCGTCCTTCTTCTTAAGATGTTTTCCGTAAATATCAGCAGTATTCTTTGGAAATTTTCATTTTTCACGTCTATACCATTATAAATTTCCCGGATTTCTAAACACTTTATGAAAAGTGTATGAAAAGAAAATACGTTGCTTGACGATATGATTTCCCATGATATATAACTAATATAAGACACGAAAAATATCGACGAAACACAGAAAAGAGGAATTGTATGAGAGACAAATTGTATCGTTTTATGCAGGGAAGAAATGGCATGGATGAACTGGCACGGATGCAGTCCTGGCTTGTTCTGATTCTTTTGCTTGTCGGTATGTTTACACGCATCGGCCTGTTTTCCTTTGTAGCGCTGATTTTAATGATTTATATGTATTTCCGGGTATTTTCAAGAAATACATCCAAACGTTATGAAGAAAACCAGAAGTATTTGAATTTTCGTTATAACTGCACCGTATCGTGGAACCGGTTTAAAAAACGCATGGGACAGGCAAGGGATTACCGCTTTTTCAAGTGCCCGATGTGTAAACAGGAAGTCCGTGTGCCGAGGGGACATGGAAAGATAGAGATTACCTGCCCGAAATGCAGGGAAAAATTTATTCGCAGAACCTAAATCGGAGGCAGTATGTTCGGATATATTAATGTAAACGGCGCACAGCTGTCGGAAGAAAATAAAAAAATATATCAGTCGTATTATTGTGGACTTTGCCGGAAATTAAAAGAGTTCTGTGGAAAAAAAGGACAGGCACTTTTGAATTATGATATGACATTTCTGGTCGTTCTGCTGACCGGTCTGTATGAGCCGGACACGCAGACTGGTGAATTTACCTGTATGATGCATCCGATGAAAAAACGGCAGCTGCGGGAAAACGATATTCAGAGTTATGCGGCACAGATGAACGTTCTTCTGGCATATTACAATCTGGTGGATGACTGGAAAGATGACCATAATTACACGAAGAAAACCATTGCCTCAATGTTTGAGAAAGATTATCAGCGGATCAAAATAAATTATCCGCGGCAGACCAATGCCATTGAGCAGTATATGGAGAAACTGGCAACTTATGAGGCGGAAAAACAGACGAATATTGATCTTGTGGCAGGGCTGACAGGCGAGATGCTCGGAGAAATATTTGCATGGAAGCAGGACGAGTGGTATGATGAATTGAAAACACTTGGATTTTATCTGGGCAAATTTATCTACCTGATGGATGCCTACGAGGACCGGGATAAAGATGAAAAAAAAGACAGTTACAACCCGCTCCGGTATCTGGATACAGAAGATGAGCAGGAGTATGAGACGTTGTGCCGTCTGATGATGACCAGCATGATTTCGGAATGCGCGAAGTCTTTTGAACGCCTGCCGATTCTGCTTCACGCGGATATTCTGCGGAATATTCTGTATTCCGGTGTATGGTCCAAGTATGAATACATTCAGTTGAAGAAAAAGAGGAAGAAATCATGACAGATCCATATCAGGTGCTCGGCGTCAGCCGTAGCGCTTCGGATGAAGAGATAAAGAAAGCATACCGTACATTGAGCCGGAAGTATCATCCGGATGCAAATGTCAACAATCCGAACAAAGATCAGGCGGAAGAACGTTTCAAACAGGTGCAGCAGGCCTATGATCTGATTATGAAGGAAAAACAGCAGGGAACTTCCGGAAGCTACAGTTATGGTGCAGGCTCTGCAGATGGCAGATCGGCAGGCACAGGAAGCTATGGACAGGGGCCGTTTGGAGGGTTCAGCGGACAGTATTATTATGGAAATGGAACCTACCGTTCCCAGAGCCGTGCGACTTCTCCAAAATTACAGGCGGCACTTAATTATATTCAGAATCAGTGTTATCCGGAAGCACTCAATGTGTTAAGTTCGATTCCATTTTCCGAGCGTGCCGGACAGTGGTACTATTACAGTGCGGTGGCAAATGAAGGCGTGGGAAATAGTGCAACGGCGATTGAGCATATCCGCCGTGCGGTGGAACTTGAGCCGAGCAATATGGAGTACCGGCAGTTCCAGCAGCATCTTGAATATGGCGGAACCTGGTATACCAATATGGGGAGCGAGTATGAGCGTCCTTATGGAAATTACAGCAATTTCTGCATGAGTCTGCTGTGTGCGCAGGCATTGTGTTTCTGCTGTCGCCCATGTTAATTTTATATAGCTGCTATATTAGCCTTGAAAATAGCCGCAGTTTATTATATGATAGTAAAAATGCGTTAAGCTGAAGGAGGATAAAAATGCGGCATTTAATGAGTCCTTTAGACTTCTCCGTAGAGGAACTGGATCAGCTGTTGGATCTGGCGAGCGACATTGAGAAGCATCCAAAGAAATATGCACATGCCTGTGATGGCAAAAAATTGGCAACCTGTTTTTATGAACCGAGCACAAGAACACGATTAAGTTTCGAAGCTGCCATGTTAAACCTCGGTGGTTCTGTTTTAGGTTTCGCGAGTGCTGATTCTTCATCGGCATCCAAAGGCGAGAGCATTTCTGATACGATTCGAGTTATTTCCTGTTATGCAGATATCTGTGCAATGCGGCATCCGAAAGAAGGCGCGGCACTCGTTGCATCCCAGAAGTCCCGTATCCCTGTAATCAATGCAGGCGACGGTGGACATCAGCATCCAACCCAGACATTAACTGATCTTATGACGATTCGTTCCCTGAAAGGAAGACTGGGGAATATTACGATTGGTCTGTGCGGGGATCTGAAATTCGGACGAACCGTTCATTCCCTGATCAATGCACTGATCCGTTATGAAAACGTGAAATTTATCCTGATTTCCCCGGAAGAGTTAAAGATTCCGGATTACATCCGGGAGGATGTACTTCAGGCAAATCATGTGGAGTTTGAGGAAGTGGAGCGTTTAGAAGATGCCATGAGCCAGCTGGATGTTCTTTATATGACAAGAGTACAGAGAGAACGTTTCTTCAACGAAGAAGATTATATCCGTCTGAAAGATTTCTACATTCTGACCAAAGAAAAGATGGAACTTGCGAAGGATGACATGATCGTGCTGCATCCACTGCCTCGTGTCAATGAAATTTCCGTTGAAGTGGATGATGATCCGCGTGCGGCTTATTTTACACAGGTACAGAATGGTGTATACGTCCGTATGGCACTGATCCTGACATTACTGGGAATCGAGGTGGAGTAAAGATGCTGAATATTAGTGGAATTCACGAGGGCTTTGTACTGGATCATATCCAGGCGGGAATGAGTCTTCAGATTTATCATGATCTGAAGCTGGACAAGCTGGATTGTTCCGTTGCCATTATCAAGAATGCAAAAAGTAATAAAATGGGCAAGAAAGATATTATCAAAGTGGAATGTCCGATTGAAGCGCTGGATCTGGATATTCTCGGTTTTATCGATCATAATATTACGGTAAACGTGATTAAGGGTGACCGGATCGTAGAGAAAAAGGAACTGAAGCTTCCGAAGCAGGTCAAAAATGTCATCAAGTGCAAAAATCCACGTTGCGTGACATCGATCGAGCAGGAACTGGATCAGATCTTTATTCTGGCAGATGAGGAAAAAGAAGTGTACCGCTGCAAGTATTGCGAGGAAAAATATACCAATCCGAACCGGCGTCAGATAAAAGTAATGTAAGAAAAGGGGCACATCACGAGAGGATGTGCTTCTTTTTTTGGGAAAGAATATATTCAAAGATCAGCCCGGCGGTGAACCATACAGGAAAATAATCGAGGCGGACAAGACCGGAAATATTGTAGGGGGTTTTGCTGTAATCCCAGGGACATAGAGAGAAAAGCCTAAGAAAACTGCCACTGATAAATTCAACGAGCATGATGCCGGCACCGTAAAAACAGCCGCGCAGAAGCACAGGCCAGTGGCGCAGGCGCACGGAAAGAGGTCCGATGACTGCTGCAAGTCCGTAGATCGGAAACATCCAGATGGATGTGTGTCCGTTTAAAAGCAGATCTCCCCGCAGCAGTCCGCCCAGCGAGGTGAACAGGATTTCCATGCACCATCCGGTCAGACCACAGATAAAAAATGTTTTCCAGTTCATGAAAAGACCTCCCGCAAAAAATACTATGCATGTAGGATATGCGATTATCCAGCAGATATACTTGAAAAAAATACAAAACAATTATAAGATAAGGGTATTATGGCTTATTTTCCAATGTTTATAGATATCGAAAAAAAGAAATGTCTGGTGGCAGGCGGAGGAACTGTGGCATTGCGCAAAGTCCGGGTGCTTCTGGATTTCGGGGCGCAGATTACGGTGGTGGCACCACAGATTGACCCGCAGATTCTGCAGCTTACAGGAAATGTATGTGTAAAGGAACGTACCTTTGAACCGGAGGATCTGAAGGAATGTGTTCTGGTTGTGGCAGCTACTGATGATGTCACAGAAAATCACAGGATTGCCCGGATGGCACAAAAAAAGCATATTCCGGTCAATGCCGTGGATCAGCAGGAGGACTGCAGTTTTATTTTTCCGTCCTATCTGAAACACCGGGATCTGGTGGGGGCTTTTTCCAGTGCGGGAAACAGTCCGGTGCTCACACAGTATTTAAAAGAATCTCTGAAAGAAATTCTGACGGAAGAACTGGGACAGATTAACGATTATATGGGAAGTATCCGTCCGGTGGTAAAAACGCGGATAGAAACAGAAAAACTGCGCAGACAGGTATATCAGACCATTCTTGCCAGGCTGCTTGCAGAGAAAAAAACTTCACTGTTACCGGAAGAACTGGAACAGATTCTTATACAGGAAAAGCGTATGAAAGAGTAAAAGAAAAGAGGAACAAGGGAATGGATCGAACAAGAAGATTAAGACAGACTGCTGTTATGCGAAGTATGGTCAGGGAAAATCACGTGAGGACAGAGGAACTGATCTACCCGCTTTTTGTTATGGAAGGGGAAAATATCGTACAGCCGGTGGAATCCATGCCGGGCATCTGCCAGTATTCCGTTGACCGCATGAACGAAGAGTTAGACCGTGTGAAAGCATTGCAGATTCCGGCAATTCTGATTTTTGGAATTCCGGAACATAAGGATGAAGTGGGGAGCGGGGCTTATGATGAGCACGGCATTGTACAGACCGCGATCCGCCGGATCAAAAAGGATTACCCGGATCTGCTTGTGATAGCAGATGTATGTCTCTGTGAGTATACTTCGCATGGACATTGTGGCCTGATCAGAGATGGAATTATTTTAAATGATGAGACACTGCCGCTTCTGGCACAGACGGCGGTCAGCTATGCGCGTGCGGGGGCAGATATCATTGCGCCGAGCGATATGATGGACAAGCGTGTAGGGGCGATCCGTCAGGCACTTGATGCGGCCGGATTTACCTATACACCGATTATGGCATATTCCGCAAAATTTGCATCCGGATATTACGGACCGTTTCGTGATGCGGCACATTCGGCACCAGGGTTCGGGGACCGGAAAACTTATCAGATGGACCCTGCAAACGGGCGTGAAGCCATGCGGGAAGTGGAAGAGGATATTGCAGAGGGAGCAGATCTGATTATCGCCAAACCGGCAATGGCATATATGGATATCATTACGGAGATCCGCAGAAATTATAATATTCCGATCGTTGCCTATAACGTGAGCGGGGAATATTCCATGGTAAAAGCAGCGGCGGCAAACGGATGGATCGATGAGAAAAAGATCGTGATGGAAAATCTGATCGGGATGAAACGTGCAGGAGCAGACATGATCATTACCTATCATGCATTGGACGTGGCAGAATGGATACAGAAAGGGGAAGTATAACATGACAGACCAGACATCAGAATTACTTTATATGAGAGCAAAACTCCGGCTTCCGGGAGGCGTGAACAGCCCGGTACGTGCGTACCAGGCTGTAGGGCGTACGCCGCGTTTTATTCAGAGTGCAAAAGGTTCCCATATTACCGATGTGGATGGAAATGAAATGATCGACTATGTATGTTCCTGGGGACCCGGGATTCTGGGGCATGCCGATCCACGTGTCATCGAAAAGGTAAAGGCTGCATGTGAGGAAGGTCTTACGTTTGGCGCCCCGACAGAGCGGGAAGTGGAGATGGCAGAACTTCTGGCACAGCTGGTGCCATCCATGGAAGTCAGCCGTCTGGTAAGCTCCGGAACAGAGGCAACGATGAGTGCCATCCGTGTTGCGCGGGGATATACGAAGCGTGACAAGATCATCAAATTCCGTGGATGTTATCACGGTCATTCGGACGGACTTCTGGTAAAAGCAGGATCTGCGGCATTGACAACATCTGTTCCGGACAGTGCGGGTGTTCCGGCAGATTTTACCAGACATACACTGGTTGCAGAATACAATTCCCCGGACAGCGTCAAGGCACTGTTTGAGGCTTATCCGGATGAGATCGCAGCAATCATCGTGGAACCGGTGGCTGCAAATATGGGCGTTGTTCCGCCGGCAGACGGATTCCTGGAGTTTTTGCGTGAGATCACAAAACATTACGGGGCACTTTTCATCTTTGACGAGGTCATCACCGGCTTTCGTCTGGCACTGGGCGGAGCACAGGAGTATTTTCATATTACGCCGGATTTGTCCACGTTTGGAAAGATTATCGGTGGAGGTATGCCGGTCGGCGCGTATGGTGGAAGAGAGGATATCATGCGTATGGTTTCCCCGGACGGTCCGGTTTATCAGGCAGGAACACTTTCCGGCAATCCGATTGCTACGGCTGCAGGGCTTGCCACACTTCGTATTTTGGAGGCAGATGCGGATATTTATATGCGTCTGCGGGAAAATACAGCGATGCTGGCGGATGCGGTGCGCCATGCCGCAGGAAACCGTGTGCATGTCAATCAGATCGGCTCTCTGATGAGTATTTTCTTCACCGGCGAAGATGTGACAGATTACGATTCTGCGACAACCGCGGATACCAAAGCATATGCCGATTATTTTGGGTTTATGCTTGATCATGGAATTTATGTGGCACCGTCACAGTTTGAATCCATGTTTGTGTCCGATGCGCATACCGATGCAGATATACAAAAGACCATCCATGTGATGCAGGAGTACTTTGCAGAATGAAATTTGGATATATAGGAATTGATTATAAACATGCAGATCAGGACATCCGTGACAGGGTGTCCTTTACCGATAATCAGAAAATTGATTTTCTGCAGAAAGCCGGGAAAGCAGGAATTGAACAATGTTTTGTGCTTTCGACCTGCAATCGCAGCGAAGTCTATTTTTTTGCACCGGAAGAGATTGCACAGCCGCTTGGCGTGATTCGCACCTTGTATGAAGAGATGTTTCCGGGAGTAGATTTTTCGGAATATCTCAAACAACGGGAGGAAATGGATGCCATTTCCTATCTGTTCCGGGTGACTGCGGGACTGGAGTCCATGGTGCTGGGAGAGGACCAGATTTTAGGACAGGTCAGGGATGCATTTGAATTATCACGGACGGTTGGAAGTACCGGGAAAGAGTTAAACCGTGTGGTACAGGATGCGGTCACCTGTGCAAAAAAGATAAAGACAAAGTTAAGAATCAGTGAACGGCCGCTTTCGGTCAGCTATGTGGGAATCCGCCAGTTGCAGGAAACGTTTGGAATTGCAGGGAAAAAAGCACTGGTTGTGGGAAGCGGACATACGGCAACACTGGCTCTGCGTTATCTGTATGAATACGGGGCCTCTCATGTAACGGTCTGCAGCCGGACATTTTCACATGCCGGAAATCTCTTACATGAGTTTCCCACACTTACCATCATTCCGTTTGAAAAGCGGTATGAAGCAATGAAGGAGTGTGAGCTGGTAGTTTCCGCTACAGCCTCCCCGCATCATATTATCCGGGAAAAAGACATACAGTTGTTACATCCGACTGCAATTTTGGACCTGGCATCTCCGCGGGATGTGGAGACGGCGATTGGACGAAATCCCCAGGCACTTCTGATTAATCTTGACAGTTTAAATGAAATTGTAGAGACGAACCGGAAGCAGCGGGAAGAACTGGTGCAAAAAGGTCAGCGTATGATAGAGGAAGCCATTGGGGAAACCAGGGAATGGCTGGCAACGACCGATGTCGATGAGACGATCGCTTCGTTGCAGCAGCGCTGTACGGAAATTGTAGAGGACAGTTATGCATATCTAAACCGCAAACTGGATCTGAGTACGAGGGATCAGAAAATTGTAAAAAAGATTTTAAAGGCATCATTAAAGCGTCTGATCCGGGAGCCAATCCTGGAGCTTAAACAGACGGAATCCAAAGAGCAGCAGGAACAGTATAAAAAGGTATTGCAGGATTTATTTCAGTTTGATACCGAAATCCGGGAGTAGGGAGAAAAAGAATGAATGTGATCATTGGAACGAGAGGATCAAAACTGGCATTGGCGCAGGCAGAGTATGTAAAAAACCGCCTGCAGAAACATTATCCACAAAACAGTTACGAACTGAAAATTATATCCACAAAAGGCGACCGGGAACAGAAAAAAGCGTTAGACCAGATTGGGGATAAAGGACTTTTTGTGCGGGAAATTGAACAGGAACTGCTGGATGGAACGATCAGCCTTGCAGTACACAGTATGAAAGATATGCCGGCCGAACAGCCGTCCGGACTTGTGTTTGCACATGCATGGAAACGGGAAGATCCTAGGGACGTATTGATTTTGCGGGAAGCTGTTTCACTGGAGGAACTTCCACAGCATGCTGTGATCGGCACCGGAAGCCGAAGAAGGGCATTTCAGCTTCTGCAGCTTCGAAAGGATCTGCGCATTACGGGAATACGCGGAAATGTCGATACCAGAATAAAAAAGATGCAGGAAGAACAACTGGACGGAATTGTACTCGCGGCGGCGGGACTGCACCGGCTGGGGAGAACTTCTTTGATCACGCAGTATTTTGAGCCGGAACAGATGATACCGGCAGCGGCACAGGGGACGCTGGCACTGGAATTGCGGGAAGACCACAAAGAATTGTTCGAGCAGGTGAATGCACTTTCAGATATCGTGACGGAGGAGATTACATGTGCCGAGCGGCTGTTTTTGAAGGGAACCGGGGGGGACTGCCATATGCCGATCGGAGCATATGCCTGCAAATTGCCCGATGGAAGGATGCAATTGCTTGGAATGGTCGGAAGTGCGGATGGAAGCAGTATAAAGAAATGTAAGGTTTTCGGAGAGACACCGCAGGAAGCGGCACAGCGTGCATTGCGGGAAACCGGGTGTACCCGATAGGGGTTCGGTTGCGGGCAATACCGCAGAAGTGGTATAATAAGATAGATTTTTATTTGCAAAACCAATGCCGGAAAATGAATTTTCAGCATTTATTAAAAAGCAGCAGTGCTGACAGGGAAAGGAAAAAAGAATGGCATCTATGGTATATCTGGTCGGTGCAGGTCCGGGAGATCCGGGACTTGTCACAGTCAAGGGACTGGAATTGATAAAAAAAGCGGACTGTATTATTTATGACAGACTTTCGTCTCCGGAATTATTGGGGTATGCAGGAATGGACTGTGAGCGTATTTATGTAGGAAAAGCGGACCGGCATCATACGCTTCCGCAGGAACAGATCAATGAACTGCTGGTCGAGAAGGCAAAAGAATATCATTGCGTTGTTCGTTTAAAAGGGGGAGATGTCTTTGTTTTCGGGCGTGGAGGAGAAGAAGGCCTTTATCTGCGGGAACATGGAATCTCCTATACCGTTGTTCCGGGGGTGACTTCTGCCATTGCAGGACCTGCTTATGCAGGAATTCCGGTCACACACCGTGGTGTTGCCACAAGCTTTCGGGTGATCACCGGACACCAAAAAAACGGAGAGGATCTGTCAGAACCTGATTTTACAACGATGTCAGATTCAAAAGAAACTCTGATTTTTCTCATGGGACTTTCGAGAGTAAGACAGATTGTGGATGGACTGATGCAGGCAGGAAGAAGCCGGCAGACACCGGCAGCTGTGATTTCCCATGCTACGACAGAAGCGCAGGAGATTTGTGAGGGTACGCTGGAGAATCTGGCAGATCGTGTGGAAGAGGCGAAACTGACTTCTCCGGCACTGATCATTGTTGGGGATGTGGTTGCACTTCGCCGCCAGCTGCATTTTTTTGAAGAGAAGCCGCTGTGGGGGAAACATTATCTGGTTGCAAAAATTGGTCCAAAACCTTCACGTCTGGCCGCCATGCTCCGGGCAAAGGGGGCATATACCAGTGAGTGTATGACAGGTGAGATTGTCGGTGTGCCGGCAGTGTATACCGCACAGGAACTGGCGCATGTGGACGTATTATTGTTTACAAGTGCCAATGGTGTGGATTATTTTATGAAAAATGTATTTGCATCGGGGCTGGATGCACGGGCACTTTTCCATACCAGATGTGCAGTGATTGGACAAAAGACGGCAGAAAAACTGCGGGAGTATGGAATTTGTGCAGACTTTATGCCGGAACATTCCAACAGTACGAATCTGGCACAGGAATTAAAGGAATATCTGGATCAGGAATTTCGCGGAGATCCGTTTAAGCGGGCAGTAATCTGGTATCCTACCGCAAAAAATGCAAAGGATAACCTTGTGGATACACTGCTTTCTTTCTGTGATTGCGGACGGCTCAATGTATACGAAAATGTACCTTGTCCGATGGAGGTGCCAGTGGACAAGGATGTATACGATGCGATCTTTTTTACCTGTGCGTCTTCGGCGGAGCGGATGCTTGGCAGTTTAAAGCCACAGGAGAGAGAAACACTGGCATCCGTTACGGATATTTATTCGATTGGGCCGAAATGCAGTGCAGCACTGGGAGAACTTGGCGTTTCTCCGGTGATTGAGGCTGCTGTAAATACCTATGAGGGCCTGGTCAACTGTGTTTTGAGAAAAGAATAAGTATGAAGTATGCAAATATTATTGTAGATATATCGGTAGAAAAACTGGATAAAACTTTTCAATACAGCATCCCGGAAAATCTGCAGGAGGAAATACAGGTTGGTGTACAGGTGGATATTCCATTTGGAAATCGTAAACTGACAGGGTATGTCATTGAACTGACGGAGGATGCCGAATTTGATCCCAGACGGATTCGCCCCATTATTTCGGTACATGAGGGAAGCGTGGCAATGGAATCCCAGCTCATTGCACTGGCCGGATGGATGCGGAAGAATTACGGTTCCACTATGAATCAGGCACTAAAGACCGTACTCCCGATCCGCAGGCAGACGAAAGAAGTACAGAAGCGGGAGATTGTATTACTGATTCCGAAGACAGAGGCGCAGCAGAAACTGGCACTCTTTGAACAGAAACACTATACGGCGAAAGCAAGGCTGCTGCGGGAACTGATACAGGAATCCGTACTGGATTATTCGCTTGTCACCGGAAAACTGAATATATCAGCAGCAGTGATCCGGGGTATGGCACAGCAGCAGATTCTTAAGGTGGAGAGCAGCAGACAGTTTCGCAATCCTGTGTCACATCTGGATCAGAAGGGATATCATCTGACACTGAATGAAAATCAGCAGCGTGTTGTGGACACAGTATGTTCGGATCTGGATGCTGGAATTCATAAAACGTATCTGCTCAGGGGGGTAACCGGAAGCGGAAAAACAGAAGTTTATATGGAACTGATTGCGCATACGGTGGCACAGGGACGGCAGGCAATTGTCCTGATCCCGGAGATTGCACTCACCTATCAGACCGTGATGCGCTTTTATAACCGGTTTGGGGACCGGGTATCCATTATGAATTCCAAACTTTCCCAGGGAGAGCGCTTTGATCAGTTTGAACGTGCCAAGGCGGGGGATATTGATATTATGATCGGACCCAGGTCTGCGTTGTTCACACCATTTCCGCATTTAGGGCTTATTATTATAGATGAGGAACATGAAACGTCTTATAAAAGTGAGACGGCACCGCGGTATCATGCCAGGGATGTTGCAATCGAGAGGGCGCGCATGAATGATGCATCGGTACTTCTTGGTTCTGCCACTCCTTCAGTGGACAGTTATTATCAGGCAATGCAGGGAAAATATCAGCTTCTGACGTTGTCTGAGCGTGTGGAGAAGAAACCGCTGCCGGATTGCGAGGTCGTAGATCTACGCAGTGAATTGCGGGCAGGAAACCGTTCCATCTTTTCGGAGAGATTGCAGGAACTGATGGAAGACCGGTTAAAAAAACGTCAGCAGATCATGCTGTTTTTAAATCGGAGAGGAATTTCCGGATTTATTTCATGCAGAGCCTGCGGATATGTGATACAATGTCCTCATTGTGATGTTTCGCTGAGCCAGCATGCGGGAGGCCGGATGGTCTGTCATTATTGCGGATATGAGCAGCCATTGCCAAAGATCTGTCCATCCTGCGGCAGTAAATATTTAGGCGGATTCAAGGCGGGCACGCAGAAGATTGAGATGCTGGTGCGGCAGAGATTTCCACAGGCACGTGTGATGCGTATGGATTTTGATACCACACGGACCAAGGATGCTTATGAGAAGATTCTGCATGCATTTGCCAATCAGGAGGCAGATATCCTGATCGGCACACAGATGATTGTCAAAGGGCATGATTTTCCGAATGTGACGCTGGTAGGAGTACTTGCCGCAGATATGTCTCTGCATGTTCCGGATTTTCATGCATCGGAGCGGACGTTTCAGCTGCTGACCCAGGCGGTGGGACGTGCCGGGCGGGGAAAGGAACCGGGACAGGCGGTAATCCAGACGTATGATCCGGATCATTTTGCAATTCAGACCGCAAAGGAACAGGATTACGATGCATTTTATAAGCAGGAGATTGCCTATCGGAGAATGCTTGCCTATCCGCCGGTGTGGCAGCTGCTTCTGATTCATTGTACGGGAACCGATCCGCAGGTGACGACAGCTGCAGCCAGGGATCTGGCAGAATTTCTGCATCGCGTGATATCACAGAAAGGCAAAAATATTATGCTGGTAGGACCGGCAGATGCATCCATTGCAAAAATCAGTGATGTTTACCGAAAGGTCATTTACATGAAGGCACCGGAATATGCGACGCTGGTGGCATGTAAGGATCTGGTGGAACGAAAAATAAAAAATAACAGCACATTTTCCAATGTGTCTGTACAGTTTGATTTTAACCCAACAAGTGGTTTTTAGGAGGTAATTATGGCACTTAGAACAATTCGAATTCAGGGAGATCCCGTATTGACAAAAGTATGCAGACCGATTCCGGAGGTGACGGATCGCATCCGTACTCTGGCGGAAGATATGCTGGAGACCATGTATGAGGCAAACGGTGTAGGTCTTGCGGCACCGCAGGTTGGAATTTTAAAGCGTATGGTAGTCATTGATATCGGGGACGGACAGGGACCGTTTATTATGATCAACCCGGAAATTATCGAGTCTGACGGAGAGCAGACCGGAGATGAAGGATGCTTAAGTCTTCCGGGAAAAGCAGGTCAGGTTACACGTCCGAACCATGTAAAAGCAAAATTTTATGATCTGGACATGAATGAGTGGGAAGTAGAAGGCGAAGGTCTGATGGCACGCTGCATTTGCCATGAACTGGATCATCTGGATGGACATATGTATACAGAAAAAGTAGAAGGCGGACTTCATGATGTGAATTATGAGGAGCCGGAAGAGGAATAATATGAAAGTAATTTTTATGGGAACACCGGATTTTGCGGTGAATACATTGGAAAAGATCATAGAAGCCGGACACGAGGTTATGCTTGTGGTTACACAGCCGGACAAACCAAAGGGACGCGGGAATACCATGCAGTTTCCACCGGTAAAGGAATGCGCGGTTTCCCATGGACTGGAAGTATTCCAGCCAGTAAAAATCCGGGAAGATGCAAGTGTGGAATATTTGAAAAAGTTTGCGCCGGATATCATCATAGTGGCGGCTTTCGGGCAGATTCTTCCAAAGAGTATTCTCGATCTTCCGAAATATGGATGCATTAATGTACATGCATCCCTGCTTCCGAAATATCGTGGTGCCGCACCGATCCAGTGGGCGGTCATCAATGGAGATGAGATCACGGGAGTTACGACTATGCGCATGGATGTCGGACTGGATACCGGAGATATCATTGCCAAAAAACAGGTGCGCATTGCAGAAGATGAGACAGGTGGAAGTCTGTTTGACAAGCTGGCGGCAGTCGGCGCCGAGCTGTGTGTGGAAACCATGCAGATGCTGGAAAACAAAACGGCGACCTTTACACCGCAGAACAATGAGGCGAGTACCCACACAAAGATGATTTCCAAGGAGCTGGGAGATATTGACTGGAAAAAGCCGGCGGTGGAGATTGAGCGCCTGATCCGTGGATTAAATCCATGGCCGAGTGCCTATACCCATCTGGATAATAAAGCGTTTAAGATCTGGAAAGCCCGGGTGGTGGAGACAGATGGCGCTTATGCACCGGGGTGTATCTGTAAAGTTGGAAAAAATACGATGGTGGTACAGACCGGAGAGGGTGGACTAGAACTTTTGGATGTACAGCTTGCCGGTAAGAAACGGATGGATGCAGGATCATTTCTGCGTGGCTATCCGGTTGCAGAGGGATCTTTTTTACAGCAGTAAGACGGAGGTAGATTTATGCCATACATTTATTGGGACAGTACCTATATACTGGTTGTTATCGGTGCAGTGATCTGTATGATTGCATCTGCACGGGTAAAGACAACGTTCAACAAATATTCCGCATACCGCAGTATGTCAGGAATGACGGGAGCACAGGCGGCAGAGCGGATTTTGCACGCAGCAGGAATCTATGATGTGCGGGTGCAGCATGTATCGGGAAATCTGACCGATCATTACAATCCTGCCAATAAGACACTCAATCTTTCCGACAGTGTCTGCAATCAGACTTCGGTTGCAGCTGTGGGTGTGGCAGCACATGAATGCGGACATGCGATCCAGCATGCCAGAGGATATGTGCCGCTTCGGCTGCGTACCGCATTTGTGCCGATTGCAAACTTTGGTTCCATGCTTGCATGGCCGGTGATCATTCTTGGTGTGATCATAAACAGCCGTTCCTCCATGATGCTTATCAATATCGGAATTCTGCTGTTTTCGTTTGCTGTGTTATTCCAGCTGATTACGCTTCCGGTTGAGTTTGATGCTTCGCGTCGTGCGATGGTTCAGCTGAGGGAACAGGGAATCCTGGGAGATCAGGAACTCCATTACACAAGAAAAGTTCTTACAGCAGCAGCACTCACGTATGTGGCAAGTGCAGCAGCTGCGATTCTGCAGCTGCTTCGAATCGTTTTACTGTTTGGAGGAAGAAGTCGTGACGACTAAGGTCAATGAGAGAGCACTGGTGCTGGAAATGCTTCTGGCGGTCAATGAGGAGGGACAGTACAGTCATCTGGTCCTCCGCGATGTGCTCGATAAATATCAGTATCTGGGAAAACAGGAACGCGCTTTTCTGACGCGCCTGATGGAAGGAACGCTGGAAAGACAGCTGACACTGGACTATGTGATCGATCAGTTTTCCAAAACCAGAGTAAAGAAAATGAAACCGCTCATCCGCAATCTTATGCGCATGAGCGTTTATCAGATTATGTATATGGACAGTGTGCCGGATTCCGCAGTGTGCAACGAGGCGGTAAAGCTGGCAAGAAAGCGTGGGTTTTCCGGTCTGAGCGGATTTGTCAACGGTGTGCTGCGTAGTGTGGCAAGAGGATGGAGAGAAGTTCGCTTCCCGAATCTGAGCGTTACATATTCGATGCCGGAATGGATCGTGGACATATGGACCGAAAATTATGGAGAGGAAAAGACCCGTCAGATTCTGGAGGGACTTACCGCAGAAAACCGGCTGACGATCCGTACCAATCTTTCCGCTGTGACACCGGAAGAACTCGTAAACAAACTTAAATCAGAAGGGGTGACAGTACATGCGGTTCCGGAACTGCCGTATGCTTTTGAAATATCCGGGCTGGATTATCTGGCGGGACTGAAAAGTTTTAAAGAAGGGCTGTTTTATGTACAGGATGTCAGCTCCATGCTGGTTGCGGAAACTGCGGCACCGAAAAAGAATGATTATGTGATTGATGTGTGTGCGGCACCGGGAGGAAAGAGTACCCATATGGCAGAACTGCTTCAGGGAAGTGGTATGGTAGAGGCAAGGGATCTGACAGAATATAAGGTGGATCTGATCCGGGAGAACATAGCCAGACATGGATTGTCAAATATGAAAGCGGTACAGATGGATGCAACGGTGGATGATCCGGATTCCCATCAGAAAGCGGACGTCTTAGTCTGTGATCTGCCGTGTTCTGGACTTGGCGTTATGGGAAAGAAGACGGATATCCGTTATAAGATGACCAAAGAAAAGGCGGCAGAGCTTGCAAAACTGCAAAGACAGATTCTTTCTGTTGTATGGGATTATGTCAGACCGGGCGGGACACTTGTGTACAGTACCTGTACGATCCACCGGTCAGAAAATGAGGATAACACCGCATGGTTTTTAAAAGAACATCCGGAATTTTCCCTGGAATTCCAGAGACAGATTTTCCCGGGAGAAGCCGGAAGTGACGGATTTTTTCTTGCAAAGCTGGTAAGGAGTAAATAAGAGGATGAGTGAAAAGACAGATATTAAGTCCATGGATCTGGAAGAATTAAAAACCTTTTTTTCCGATATGGGGGAGAAAGCGTTTCGTGCAAAGCAGGTATATGAGTGGTTGCATGTGCGGCAGGTGGAAAGTTTTGAGGAGATGACGAATCTTTCCAAAACCTTGCGGGAGAGACTGGATGAGACCTGCAGGATCATCACACTCAGAAAAGAACAGGTACAGATTTCAAAACTGGATGGAACCCGCAAATATCTGTTTTTACTGGAAGACGGAAATGTCATTGAGAGTGTGCTGATGAAATATAAGCACGGAAATTCCGTATGTATTTCTTCACAGGTCGGCTGTCGGATGGGATGCCGGTTCTGTGCATCAACACTGGACGGATTGGTGAGAGGACTTGCACCGGCGGAAATGTTGGATCAGATCTATCAGATTGGTAAGGATATCGGAGAGCGGATTTCGAATGTTGTTGTCATGGGCACCGGGGAACCGATGGATAATTTTGATAATCTGGTAAAATTTATCACTTTGCTGACGGATGAGAACGGACTTCACATCAGCCAGAGAAACCTGACTGTTTCCACCTGCGGAATTGTTCCGCGGATGCGGGAACTGGCGGATAAAAAACTTGCGATTACGCTGGCATTATCTTTACATGCTTCCAACCAGAAAAAACGTCTGGAGCTGATGCCGGTGGCGAACAAATATGACATTCATGAAGTAATTGATGCCTGCAGGTATTATTTTGAACAGACCGGCAGACGTGTGACGTTTGAGTACAGTCTGGTAGGTGGTGTCAATGATACAAAAGAAGATGCAAAAGAACTGACGGAACTGATCCACGGGATGAACTGTCATGTAAATCTGATTCCGGTGAATCCGATCAGGGAGCGGGATTATGTGCAGTCAAATGCACATGTCATCGAAGCTTTTAAGGAAAAACTGGAACGGAGCGGTTTAACGGTGACAGTACGCCGTGAGATGGGGCGTGATATTGATGGTGCCTGCGGACAATTAAGGCGCAAGTACAAAGAGAATCAGAGACTTGCATAACGAAAAGTCATGTGCTAAGATAGACAGATGATGGAAGAGTATGTATATTACATGTAATTGAGAAAGGATAAAGCGGATGAAGACGTATTCCATAACGGATACAGGCATTCTTCGTGAAATGAATCAGGATTATTTTTTCGCGTCGGATGAACCCGTTGGGAATCTCCCGAATCTGTACATTGTTGCAGATGGCATGGGGGGACACAAGGCAGGAGATTACGCATCGCGTTACACAACGCAGCGCATCGTTGCATCCGTGTCCCGGAGTTCGGGAGAAGAACCAGTTACAATTTTAAAAGAGGCAATAACAACTGCAAACAGACTTCTGATCACAGAAGCTGCAGAAGATGAAGCGAAAAAAGGTATGGGGACGACACTTGTTGCAGCCACCATTATTGACGGACGGCTTTATGTTGCAAATGTCGGAGACAGCAGACTGTATATCATCGGTACGGATGGCATCCGGCAGATCACGAGGGATCATTCTCTTGTGGCAGAGATGGTCAGGATCGGTGAAGTAGGTGCAAAGGAAGCACGTGAGCACCCGGACAAAAATATTATCACCCGCGCAGTCGGTGCAGGGGAAGAAGTAGAGGCAGATTTTTTTGAAGTGGAATTAAAGAAAGATGACCACATCTTAATCTGTACGGACGGACTCACGAATATGGTGGAAGACGAAGAAATCTGCAGTATTATTCTGCGGGATGCTTCCATTGAGGAACGCGCCGGACTTCTTGTAAAAACTGCAAATGACAACGGTGGAAAAGACAATATTACAGTAATGATTATAGAACCATTTTCTTGATGAGGTGAAAGAATGTTAACAGTTGGGACGTATTTAGCAGATCGCTATGAAATCGTAAGTAAGATTGGTGCAGGCGGAATGTCCGATGTTTATAAAGCAAAGGATCATGTGCTTGGCCGTTTTGTGGCAATAAAAGTATTAAAACCGGAATTTTCGGAAGATCGTGGATTTGTAGCAAAATTTCGCACGGAGGCACAGTCAGCAGCAGGGCTGGAGCATCCAAATATTGTAAATATCTATGATGTAGGAAGCGAAGAGGGGCTTCATTATATCGTCATGGAATATGTTGAGGGAATCACACTTAAGACATACATTGAAAAGAAAGGACAGTTATCCTTTAAGGAAGCCGTCAGTATTGCCATTCAGGTAGCAAGAGGTATTGAAGCTGCCCACAACAAACAGATCATCCATCGGGATATCAAACCGCAGAATATCATGATCTCCACAGAGGGAAAAGTCAAGGTCATGGACTTTGGTATTGCCAGAGCCGCATCTTCCAATACCGTCAGCTCGGATGTGATGGGATCGGTTCATTATTCTTCTCCGGAGCAGGCGAGAAACGGGTTTGTAGACGGAAGAAGCGATATTTATTCTCTGGGTATTGTTATGTATGAAATGGTAACCGGACGTGTACCTTTTGACGGAGATACAACGGTTGCAGTCGCTATTCAGCATCTGCAGGAAGAGATGACACCTCCAAGTGTTTATGCAAAGAATCTGCCGATCAGCATGGAGAAGATTATCTTAAAATGTACACAGAAGAATGCGGACCGCCGTTACCAGACCATTGGAGATCTGCTGGCGGACCTGCGCAGATCGCTGGTACATCCGGATGAGGATTTTGTTGTGATTGCTCCGCTTGTGGACAATGGAAAGACCAAGGTCATCAGTGGGGAAGAATTAAAGCAGATCAAAGAACACGGGGTGGAGCCAAAAGAAGACAGGCACGCTTCCAAGCTGGAATCTTCCTATGATCCGGATGAGGATGAGGACGATGAGGATGAGGACGAAAACGAAGGACTCAGTCCGAAGATGGATAAGGCAATGACCATCATGGGAATTGTGGTGTTTGTTGTAATCCTTGCAGTGATTATTTACCTTGTGGGAAGTTTCTTTGGCTTATTCCGTTTTGGCAGTAATTCATCAAAGAATACAGAAACGCAGACGCAGACACAGACGCAGACACAGACACAGACAGAAAGTGAACAGCCTGTCATGGTACAGAATGTATGTGGAAAGTTACAGGAGGAGGCACAGTCTGAACTGGAAGCACAGGGGCTGTATATGTTTGTTATTCAGGAGCAGAAGTCGGATCAGCCGGAAGGAACCGTTCTGAATCAGGACCCGGTTGGTGGTTCTGAAGTATCTGCCGGAACGACAATCAATGTAATTGTTGCCGGAACAGAAAATGTGGATTTCACAGATTCGGAGAGTCAGAGTGAGCAGAACGATGTTCCGGTTCCAAATGTAGTTGGAAAACTGGAAAAAGATGCTTCTTCTACCCTTTCGGCTGCCGGATTTAAAGTGTCCAAAACATACAAATATGATGATTCCGTAGATGCAGGAAAGGTTGTTTCCCAGAGCCCGAGAGGCGGAAATGCACAGGAGGGAAGTACGGTTACGATTGTGATCAGTCAGGGAAAGAAGTCTAGTACGGTGCCATCTGTTCAGGGTCACTCCAAGAAAGATGCACAGGCGGCTTTGCAGAAGGCTGGCTTAAAAGTTGCAGTGAAAGAAGAATACAGTGATTCTGTCAAAGCAGGTCAGGTAATTTCACAGAGTGTAGCATCCGGCAAGATTGTACCGGCAGATACAACGGTAACGATTACGGTAAGCAAGGGACCGGAAGAGATAAATTACAGCTATAAATTCTCAAAGTCATATGCAGCACCGGAAGGAGCAGTCAGTGCAACTTATACACTGACGGGAAGTGATGGCACGACCTATGCAAGCGGAACCAGTGATGTCGATGGTTCTCTTACGATCGGGGCATCCGATATGGCATGTGAGTCCGGTAAAGTGACGATTACCTGGAGCATTGAAGAAATAGATGATGAAGGTCTTTCCGATACGTCTACAAAGACAGAAACACATTCTGTCAGCTTTTCAAAACAGTAGGTAATATATGAAGGGAAAGATTGTAAAAGGAATTTCCGGTTTCTACTACGTTCACGTGGCAGAAACCGGAATTTATGAATGTAAGGCAAAAGGAATTTTCCGTAATCAGAAGATCAAACCTCTCGTGGGTGATGATGTGGAAATCGTTGTACTGGATGAAGAAAAAAAGATTGGAAATGTAGAAAAAATTCTTCCACGTACCAGGGAACTGATCCGCCCCGCAGTGGCAAATATCGATATGGCACTCGTAATTTTCGCGGCTGCAAAACCGGACCCGAATTTTAATCTGCTGGATCGCTTTTTGTGTATGATGGAATATCAGAAAGTTCCGGTTACGATCTGCTTTAACAAATGCGATCTGGTGACGGAAGAACAAAGAGAAGTATTACGAAAAATTTATGAACTGGCGGGGTATGAGCTGCTCTTTACAAGTGCAAAGACACAGGAAAATGTGGAAAAACTCAAATCTGTGTTGCAGGGAAAGATGACGGCAGTGGCAGGACCGTCCGGAGTAGGAAAATCTTCGCTGATCAATGATCTGCAGGATGCGGTGCAGATGCAGACCGGAGGAATCAGTGACAAGATTGAGCGGGGAAAACATACGACACGCCATTCGCAGATTATACCAATTGCGGAAAACACCTATATTATGGATACTCCGGGGTTTAGTTCCATGGATCTGCCCGGATTTTCCAAAGAGGATCTGTGGACATGTTATCCGGAGTTCGTGCGTTTTGAGCCTGGATGCAGATTTATCGGATGCAGTCACATCGGAGAGCCGGATTGTGGCGTTAAGACGGCACTTGCAGAAGGAAAAATATCGCAGGTGAGGTATGACAATTACGTGCAGCTTTATCAGGAAATGAAGAACATGCGCAAGTATTAGGAGGAATCAATGAACTGTTTATCACCGTCAATTTTATCGGCAGATTTTGCTAATCTGGGAGAACAGATTCGGTTGCTGGATCAGGCAGGTGCGGAATATGTACACATCGATGTTATGGATGGAATGTTTGTTCCGAGTATTTCGTTTGCATTTCCGATCATTCGTTCCATTCGTAAATGTACCGATCGGATTTTTGATGTCCATCTGATGATTGAGGAACCGATTCGCTATATAGATGATTTTGTTGACGCGGGAGCGGATATTATTACGGTCCATGCAGAAGCATGCAGGCATCTTGACCGCACAGTGGAGGCAATCAGGGAAAAGGGGGTTCTGGCCGGTGTGGCATTAAATCCGGCCACTCCGCTGGAAACTGTCCGATATATTCTTCCGAAGGTGGACATGCTTCTTATCATGACCGTTAATCCGGGATTCGGAGGACAGAAACTGATTCCGTATACGTTAGATAAAGTGCGTGAAGCGAAAAATCTTGTGAAGCAGTCCGGATGTAAGACCGATATTGAAGTAGATGGGGGAATTAATCTGGAAAATGTGGAAGAAGCCATGGATGCAGGAGCCAACATAATTGTGGCAGGTTCTGCGGTTTTCAAGGAAGAGATCGAAAAGAATGTGGAAGCATTTCTGGAAAAGTTGCAAAGGCAGGGGTAGAAGATGAAGTATTTAATTGTTTCCGGGGGAGAAGTGAAGGAAGGTTTTTTAACCTGGATTGTAAAAAATGGAGGATTTGATGTCATATTAGCGGCAGATGCGGGAATGGAAGCATTGTATCGGGATCATATTCTGCCGGATATCATAGTGGGGGATTTTGATTCGGTAAATCCGGATACCCTTGAATATTTTCATGACAAAGAGCAGATCGAGGTGTGCATGCTGAATCCGGAAAAGGATGATACCGACACGGAATATGCGATCCGGGAGGCCATTCGCAGAGGTGCAATGGAGATTGTGGTCATTGGTGCAACCGGTACCAGAATTGATCATGTACTGGGCAATATCAGTCTGCTTGGTATTGGTCTGGAGGAACAGATAAAGATCAGCCTGGTCGATGAACATAATCGTATCCGCATGATTAATCAGCCGTTGACGATCCGGAAAGCGGAGCAGTATGGAAAGTATGTTTCTTTGATTCCATTTTCTGAAAAAGTAAGTGGTGTTACCCTGCGTGGATTAAAGTATCCGCTTACGGATTATACGATGGGAGGATTTAATTCTCTCGGAATCAGCAATGAAATTGTTTCAGATGAAGCGTCAATTTCTTTATCTTCCGGACAACTTATTGTAATTGAATCAAAAGATTGAAGATTTTATGAAATGACGGAAAAATGGTACGAAAGAAGTAGTTCGTACCATAAAAAATAGCAAATATTATGGAAAAATGCTTGCATTGGAGTAATAAGTCTGCTATGATTATCTACGACGAAGGTGTCAAAAGAGAATTCTTTTGACGCCTTTTTTGCGTTTAAAAGTATAAAAGAATGGAGGAAGATTAGATGAACGCAGGGGATACGGGATTTATGCTGATATGTTCAGCTCTGGTGTTTTTTATGACACCTGGATTAGCCTTTTTCTATGGAGGACTGGTGCGAAGAAAGAATGTCGTCAGCACCATGATGGCATGCGCAGCGATTATGGGATTGTCGGTTGTCATGTGGGTATTGTTTGGATATTCACTGTCTTTTGGTGGAAATCATGCAGGAATTATTGGAGATTTCCGGTGGTTTGGCTTGCATGGAATTAAAATGAATGAAGCAGGTCCATATGCGTCGACGATACCGCATCTGGTTTATATTGCATTTCAGATGATGTTTGCCATGATTACGCCGGCTTTGATCACGGGTTCCCTTGTGGGTCGTGTAAAATTTAAGGCATTGTTTTTATTTATTATGTTCTGGTCCGTCATTGTATACTACCCAATGGCGCACATGGTATGGGGACAGGGAGGATTTCTTGCAGAGATCGGATCGGTTGATTTTGCCGGAGGAAATGTGGTACATATCAGTTCCGGTGTCAGTGCACTGGTATTTTCCATTATCCTTGGCAGGCGAAGAGGATATGAACAGACGGCATACCGGGTACATAACATTCCGTTTGTAGCACTCGGAGCATTTATTTTATGGTTTGGATGGTTTGGATTTAACGCAGGAAGTGCATTGGCAGCAAACGGACTGGCAGCACATGCATTTATGACAACTGCACTTGCCAGTGCAAGCGCCATGATGTCCTGGATGTTTATTGATGTGATCAAGGATGGAAAGCCTACCCTGGTAGGTGCCTCTACCGGTCTGGTTGTTGGATTGGTTGCAATTACACCGGGAGCTGGATTTGTTCCGATCTGGTCGGCAATTATCATCGGAGCACTGGTCAGCCCGATCTGCTGTGGTACCATTTCCCTGTTGAAAGGAAGATTAAAGATTGATGATGCACTCGATGCATTTGGCTGCCATGGCATCGGAGGAGTCTGGGGAGGAATTGCAACCGGATTGTTTGCAAAACATTCTATCAATCCGGTCGCCCGCTGGGATGGACTGTTTTTTGGAAATTACCGTTTATTTGTTGCACAGATTATTGGAATTGTTGTGACAGTTGCCGTGGCGATTGTCGGTACACTGGTCTGCCTTGGCATTGTAAGATTGTTTACGGAGCTTCGTGTAGATGAAAAAGCAGAAAAAGTTGGTCTGGATATTTCGCAGCATGGAGAGAGTGCGTATCCGACATTTAATGGTCTGGATTCATAAGTCCTAGAAACAGACCTCGTATGTTATAATGGATCCGTCAGTTATTTCGAGACAGAGATAAATCTGGAAGTATAAAATAATCATGTATAAGGAGAAAAAAGAAGCTTATGATGATAAAAGTGGAAGCAATCGTCCGGGAAGAAGTTTTTGAGGATGTAAAGGAAGCATTAAACGCGATTGATGTGAATGGTATCACCGTATCACAAGTGATGGGATGCGGTGCACAGAGGGGATATAAAAAGAGAGTGCGTGGTACAGAAGTAGATGTTATGATGCAGCCGAAGATTAAGTTTGAGATTGTGGTATCGTCCGAGGAATGGGAGAAAGCGACCATTGATGCCATTCAGAAGGCTGCATTTACCGGAGAAGTCGGGGATGGAAAGATTTTCAGCTATGAGATCCGTACTGCTACAAAGATCCGTACCAGAGAGAGCGGGGCTGACGCCTTAAATTAGATTTTTAACAGAATCTACAGCATTGAGTTTTGGTTTTGATAAACAATAAAAAGAGCATCCACATGGGATGCTCTTTTTGCATATCGAATTTACCTGATACAGGGAAATTATAACTGAGGACCAGCAGAAACCAGTGCCTTACCAGCTGCATTTCCTTCATACTTGGAGAAGTTCTTGATGAATCTTGCTGCAAGATCCTTAGCCTTTGTCTCCCACTCAGAAGCATCAGCATAAGTATCACGAGGATCAAGAATTCCTGTATCTACACCGTTTAATTCGGTTGGTACTTCGAAATCGAAGTAAGGAATCTTCTTAGTAGGAACGTTGTTGATATCTCCGTTTAAGATTGCATCGATGATTCCACGGGTATCTTTGATAGAGATACGCTTTCCGGATCCGTTCCATCCGGTATTTACGAGGTAAGCCTTAGCGCCGCTCTTCTGCATCTTCTTAACGAGTTCCTCAGCATACTTTGTAGGATGTAACTCAAGGAATGCCTGTCCGAAGCAAGCAGAGAATGTAGGTGTAGGCTCAGTAATTCCACGCTCTGTACCAGCAAGCTTTGCAGTAAATCCGGAAAGGAAGTAGTACTGTGTCTGCTCTGGAGTCAGAATAGATACTGGAGGAAGTACTCCGAAAGCATCTGCTGACAGGAAGATTACGTTCTTTGCTGCTGGAGCAGAAGAGATTGGACGTACGATATTCTTGATATGATCGATTGGGTAAGAAACACGAGTGTTCTCGGTAACGCTCTTGTCTGCGAAATCGATCTTGCCGTTTGCATCTACAGTTACGTTCTCAAGAAGAGCATCTCTTCTGATTGCGTTGTAGATATCTGGCTCAGAATCCTTATCCAGGTTGATAACCTTAGCATAGCATCCACCTTCGAAGTTGAAAACGCCGTTGTCATCCCAGCCGTGCTCATCATCACCGATCAGGAGACGCTTAGGATCTGTAGAAAGTGTAGTCTTTCCTGTTCCAGACAGACCGAAGAAGATTGCTGTATTCTTGCCATCTAAATCTGTGTTTGCGGAGCAGTGCATAGAAGCCATACCCTTGAGTGGAAGGAAGTAGTTCATCATAGAGAACATACCTTTCTTCATTTCTCCGCCGTACCATGTATTGATGATAACCTGCTCTTTGCTTGTGATGTTGAAAGCTACACATGTCTCAGAGTTTAATCCTAACTCTTTGTAGTTTGCAACTTTAGCCTTAGAAGCATTGTATACTACGAAATCAGGCTCGAAATTCTCAAGTTCTTCAGCGGAAGGCTTGATGAACATGTTTGTTACGAAATGTGCCTGCCAAGCTACCTCTACGATGAAACGGATAGCCATACGGGTGTCTTTGTTTGCACCACAGAATGCATCTACAACGAAAAGTCTCTTGTTGCAGAGCTCTTTCTTTGCAATATCCTTAACAACTGCCCATGTGTCTTCTGTCATCGGGTGGTTGTCGTTCTTGTACTCATCAGATGTCCACCATACAGTGTCCTTTGAGTTCTTGTCCATAACGATATATTTGTCTTTTGGAGAACGTCCGGTGTAGATACCAGTCATTACGTTAACTGCACCAAGCTCTGTCTCCTGACCAACTTCATATCCTTCAAGGCCAGCTTTTGTCTCTTCTTCGAATAATTTCTCATAAGAAGGGTTGTGAACGATTTCTGTGGTACCGGTGATACCATACTTGCTTAAATTGATTTCTGCCATCTTGATTTAAACCTCTTTCTTTATAGTATAGTAAGAAAAAATTCCTTTTTCCCTAATTTAGTATTATACATAATTACCCAATAAAATCAATAAAATTTGTATGAAATTTTCACGATTTTGTAATTTTGTGGGGGCAATGGAAAGGCGGTTCCGTGGCGTTGGATGATTGCATGCAAATTACTGGTAAAATAGAGAAAACACGTAAAAACACAAACAATTTAAATATAAACAGAAAATAAAGAGAAAAATTTAAAAATATAGAACAAAATAGTTGACAATATAAAGCAACTATGATAATATACAGTCAACAAAACAAACAAGACCTAATTACACAAGACTTCCAATCGGACCAAGCGGTTGGAAAGCCAATTGGAAATAGAAAGAAGCTTGGAGTAAGCAGGAATTGAATGAGAAAAGGAGGTACAGTCCAATGGGACGATGATCAAAACAAAAACTTCATGGTAAGCGTGGTAGTGTCTGAAAATTTCAGCGGGAAAAGCCTTTTGGAATAGAAAATAATAATTGAGGGTATTTAGGATAAGATACCAAGAGTGAGAAAGGCAATGGATATGTACAGACATTTTACTGATGAAGATGCTGCGGAAAGATACCACAGAAGGTAATTTGAGGGTAAGATGTGCGGAAGAAGTTCATTTTATAAAAAGCGAGAGAGCAGACTTCAGATTATTATTCAATATAGAGATTACATATCACTAATTTTCTAAACAGATGGAAGTATCTGTGAGCTGAAGAAAATAAATTACAAAAGAAAGGAACAAAAAATTGAATAACGAAACCGAGTAGAACGGTCACTGTATTTTTAGATTTGAAAGTATGGTGGCCGTTTCTTATTGTTGTGATATATAATGAAAGTAAAATGTATGGGAGAAATGATATGGAATATATAGCACATAAAGATGGGGATAGAATTCAGACGGTTTTGGAACATTTAACCGGAACGGCTCAATTGGCTGGAGCATTTGCAGATGCATTTGGAAAACAGGAATGGGGGTATTGCTGTGGAATGCTCCATGACATAGGAAAATATTCCGAAGAATTCCAAAAGAAAATAAAATATGATACGAATGAACAGGTAGATCATTCTACAGCAGGAACGAAATTGTGTATGGAAAAAGGTGGGTATTATTCTTTACTGGCATATTGTATTGCCGGACATCATGCCGGACTTCCGGATTATGGAAATACAGAAATTCCATCCAGTTTATGCGGCAGATTAAAGAAAAAAATATGTGATTATCAGGCATATCAATATGAAGTAAAGATTCCGAAGATAGAGACGGACCCATTTGTAAGAAAACCAAATAAAAATTTTGATTTTTCACTCAGTGTTTTTATGCGGATGATTTATTCCTGCCTTGTGGATGCGGATTTTTTAGATACAGAAAAATTCATGAAAAATGGTCAGACAGGGAGAAATTCCGGACAGAATATGGAAATATTGTTGGAAAAACTGGAAAATCATGTGCAGCCCTGGCTTGAAAATCAGGACCTAAATTCGATCAATGGAAGAAGAACAGAAATTTTAAAAGCATGTATGGAAGCTGGAAAAGAAGAAAGAGGTCTGTTTCATCTGACGGTTCCTACCGGTGGTGGAAAGACGATTGCATCGTTAGCATTTGCGTTAAGACATGCAGTTTTTCATCATATGGATCACATTATTTATGTCATTCCATACACCAGTATTATTGAACAGAATGCTGAGGTGTTTCGGAACATCCTGGGGGAAGAAAATGTGTTGGAACATCACTGTAATGTTGATTATGACAGCTCGGAAGATCTAAAACCCATGCAGCTTGCCAGTGAGAATTGGGATAAACCGGTGATCGTGACAACCAGCGTTCAGTTTTTTGAATCGCTTTTTGCTAATACATCGTCCAAGTGCAGAAAGCTTCATAATATTGCAAATTCGGTTGTGATTTTTGATGAGGCACAAATGCTCCCTGTAGATTATTTAAAACCGTGTATTGCAATGATGGAAACACTTATGGAGGATTATCGGTCAAGTATGGTATTGTGTACGGCTACACAACCGGCGCTGGATAAAATATTTATCGGAGAGCGTACATTTGTAGAATTGTGTCCGAATGTGAAGGAACAGTTTGAATTTTTCAGAAGGGTAACGTATCAAAATCTCGGATATGTTCCTATTGATCAGTTAGCGGGCCAACTGCAGAAAGAAAAACAGGCATTGTGTATCGTAAATACAAAAAAATGTGCACAGGAACTTTATCGCAAATTAAAGGGAGAGGGAGTTTATCATCTGTCAACAAGTATGTATCAAAAACACCGAAAGCGGATTCTGGCACAGATCAGGGAAAGATTAAAGCAGAAGAAAAAGTGTATCTTAATTTCTACTAGCTTGGTGGAAGCCGGGGTAGATCTGGATTTTTGCCATGTGTATCGACAGATTGCAGGTGTGGATTCTATCATACAGGCGGCAGGACGCTGCAACCGGGAGGGGCAGGAAAAAGCAGAGGACAGTATCGTTTTTGTGTTTGATGTAACAGACAGCAAAATAGCTCCAAGTCAAAGGCTGCCGGTGGATATTGCAAAAGCAATTTTGCAGGAAACAGATGATATTTCTGATCTGGACAGCATAACAGAGTATTTTAAACGGTTATACCGTTTTCGGGAGCAAAGTCTGGATAAAAAGAATATTATGGGAAAATTTCAAGAACATAAATATAATTTTGAAACTGCAGCAAAAAAATTTCGTCTGATTGAAGAAGATACAAGAACCATTTTGGTGCCGGTGGAGCAGGAGGCAGAAGAACTGCTGGCGGAATTGAAACATCAGGGATTTTCAAAGGAACGGATGCGAAAGGCATCACAATATTGTATTCAGGTATATGATAACCTTTTTAAAATTTTGTGGGATGCCGGGATGATACAGGAGATTTCTTCGGATGCTACAGAGTTTTATGAGCTTGTGAAGCTGGATCAGTATACGGAGGATATGGGATTAGATTTGTCTGTGGATTCGGGAATGGATTTGTATTTGTAAAGAGGAGTGGCGATGTAAAGAAGATTACATCGCCACTCGTTTGCGTTACTAAAAAGACTATTATTTCAATCCACAGGTGGAACCTGACAATAGTAAGTATAAACAATTTTATTTTTATATTCAAGAATAAATTTAAAGTTCAATAGTAATTTAAGTAAAAGTCAAAAAGAATTGATTAATGATAGATAAAGTAGTATGATAAATAAAAGATAGAATGTTGTAAAATGATGACAATAGAAAGAGGAAAGAATGATCTTATATCACGGCAGTAAAGAAGTTGTAAAATATCCGGAAATTCGAAAGGCACGTTTTCATAAAGATTTTTATTTCGGATTTTATTGCACACAGTTTCCGGAACAGGCGAGGCGATGGGCAGGCAGGTATGGAACGAAAGGGTATCTGAATCAATACGAGTATACACCAAATGAAAAGTTAAAATATTTGCGTTTTGATGAGATGACGGAAGAATGGCTGGATTTTATCGTGCAGTGCAGAAAGGGCATTGCACATACTTATGATATTGTGGAAGGTCCGATGGCAGATGATACGATTTATAATTATATCCAGAATTTCATTGACGGAAAAATATCCAGAGCCGCATTCTGGGAATTGGCGAAATTTAACCATCCTACCCATCAGATCAGCTTTCATACGATTTCGGCGCTGGATACGTTAGAATATATCGGAAGTGAGGCTGTGTATGGGAACAAAAAATAATAATGATTTATTTTATACATGTAGTCTGATTGAATATATTGGAAGACAGATGAAACGAACAAGAAAAGAAGTCGTGGATTGTCTTACAAAAGAACGCATTCAGCGGATTTACGAATTCGCGGATGTTTTTCACTGTGAGCCGATCGAAAAAGTGGCGGATGAGTTTATACAGGAATGTCACATGAACTCTGGAACTTTTGATAATGTGCAGGCATGCCGGTATAAAATACCGGATTATTGGGATATCGGGGAAGTTTATGAACGGTTGATAGAAGACTGTTATGATGATCATAAAATTGTAGATGGAATCTGGGAAGTATATCATTCGTGGATAGATGCACAGATCTCCAATTATAATTCTGATTTTTACTATCAGCCGAGAGACTATATTGCAGCGTGCTATGAGGAAGGAGTGGTACTTTAAATGGGAGTAGGAGTAAAGGTACAGGTATGGGGGGAATATGCATTATTTTCCAGACCGGAGATGAAAGTGGAACGGTGTTCCTATGATGTCATGACACCATCAGCGGCAAGGGGGATTTTGGAAGCAATCTATTGGCATCCGGGGCTGCGTTGGGTGATTGACAAAATATATGTAAAAAATCCAATCCGCTTTACAAGCGTCCGGAGAAATGAAGTAAAAAGCAAAGTTTCCGCCAGCAATGTGTTACAGGCATATAATGGAGCAGACAAGCCTCTTTATATCAGCACAAAAGAGGACATTGTCCAGCGGGCTTCATTGATTTTAAGGGATGTATCATATGTGATAGAAGCACATTTTGAAATGACGGATCAGGCAAATGAGACAGATAATCCGGGAAAGTTTAAAGATATCATGATGCGGAGACTAAAACGTGGGGAATGTTATCATATGCCATATTTTGGCTGCCGGGAATTTCCAGCACATTTTTGTCTCTGTGAGGAGGAAGTGATCCATACCATTTATGATGAGATTCCGGAAAAAGACCTGGGGTTTATGTTGTATGATATGGATTATAGTAACAAGGAAGATATTCAGCCGATGTTTTTTCGGGTGGTTATGAAACGTGGTGTCATCGATTTGCGGGATTGTGAGGTGATACGATGATTTTGCAGGCATTGGTAAAGGAATATGAAAATCTTGCACAAAAGGGTCTGGTTTCCAAGCCGGGATGGAGTCAGGCAAAAGTTTCTTATGCCATTGATCTGAATGCAGATGGAAGTATAAAAGTCATTTATTCTTTGCAGACAGAAGACCAGCGAGGGAAAAAAATAGTTATGGTTCCAGCGCTGTTATATGTGCCGGAAATGGTTACACGATCTTCCGGGGTTGCAGCAAATTTTCTGTGTGATAATGCCAAATATATGCTTGGAATTGATACAGATGGAACAAATGATCGTGTGAAAGACTGTTTTCAGGCGGCAAAGGAAAAACATATCGCACTATTAAAAGATGTAGATAATCCTATGGCAAAAGCAATCTGTTCTTTTTTTGAAACGTGGAATCCGGAAAATGCAAAAGACAATGGCTGCGTTCAGGACAAATGGGAGGAACTAAATGAGGGTGGAAATCTTATCTTTTGCATGGGAATGGATTATGCACAGGATGATTCAGATATAAAAGCAGCTTGGGAAAATTCGATTGAAGCAAACGGGGAAGAACAAACGGGAATATGCCTTGTAACAGGGGAAAGAACGGAGATTGCAAGAATCCACCGGGGAATCAAAGGGGTTCCTGGGGCGCAGTCCAGCGGGGCGGCGCTTGTTTCGTTTAATGCCCCGGCGTTTGAATCCTATGGAAAGGAGCAAAGCTACAATGCACCGGTGGGAAAATATGCAGAGTTTGCGTATACGACAGCATTGAATTATCTTTTAAGCAAAAGGGAAAACACATTTTCATTGGGAGATTCCATGATTGTATTCTGGGCAGAAACCGGAGAAAAAAGGTGTGAGGATCTTTTTTGTATTTCGATCAACCCGCAAGAAGATAATCAGGAACAGTTACAGAAAGTTTTTGATAATTTAAAAGCAATGCGTCCGATCGATCTGGACGATATAACGATTGATCTGACACAGCAGTTTTATATATTATGTCTGGCGCCAAATGCAGCGAGACTATCGGTTCGGTTTTTCTATCAGAATTCATTTGGAACCATTTTAAAAAATATAGAAGCACATTATAAACGCATGGATGTTGTAAGGCCTTCCTGGGCAAACGATAGAAAATTTCTTGGAATCTATCGTATGCTGCAGGAAACCGTGAATATGAAATCCAAAGAGAAAAAACCGGTTGCGAATATGGCGGCTTCTGTATTACAGGCGGTTTTGTCGGGGAATCGGTATCCAGCAAGTTTATATACAGATACCCTGATTCGCATTCGTTCGGAACAGGGAAATGTTACTTATGGAAGGGCAGCAATTATCAAAGCTTTTTTGATAAAAAATTATCAATGGAAAGAAGGAGAAGAATGTATGGGATTAAATGAATCAAGTAATGAGACTCCATATATATTGGGAAGATTATTTTCAGTATTGGAGTCTATTCAAAAGGATGCAAATCCGGGAGTTAATACAACGATAAGAGATCGCTATTTTAATTCCGCATGTGCAACACCTGCGTCAGTATTTCCAGTTTTAATCAAATTAAAAAACAGCCACATTAAAAAATTGGAACGTGAAATTGGGGGTGGATCAAAAATTTATTACGAAAAACTGTTGACAGAACTCATGGAAAAAATTAACGCTTTTCCACAACGATTGAGTTTGGAAGAACAGGGAAAATTTATGTTGGGATATTATCATCAGACACAGAAAAAGTATGAAAAAAGGGAGGACAAGTAAATGGGAGAAGCAATTAAAAACAGATATGAATTTGTTGTATTATTTGATGTGGAAAACGGAAATCCAAATGGAGATCCGGATGCGGGAAATATGCCACGCATTGATCCGGAGAGCGGATTAGGTCTGGTAACAGATGTATGTTTAAAACGTAAGATTCGTAATTATATCGAGATGGTGAAAGAAGACGAAGCTGGATACAAGATTTATATTAAGGAAAATGTGCCATTAAACAGAAGTGACCGGGAGGCCTGTGAGAGCTTAGGAGTGACGGAAACGGAAGATAAAAAGGTAACGGATGCCCTGAAAAAGTTAAAGAAATCAGATCCGGATGCAGATCTGAAACTGCGGGATTATATGTGCAAAAATTTTTATGATATTCGGACATTTGGTGCAGTTATGACAACTTTTGTGAAAGCTTCCCTAAATTGTGGACAGGTGCGGGGACCGGTGCAGCTTGGGTTTGCCAGAAGTATTGATCCAATTATTAGTCAGGAAGTAACCATTACAAGAGTTGCAATTACAACCGAAAAAGATGCAGAAAATAAAAGCACAGAAATGGGAAGAAAGAGTATTGTTCCATATGGACTGTACCGCGTGGAAGGATACGTTTCGGCAAATTTGGCAAGAAAGGTAACCGGATTTTCAGAGGAGGATCTGGATTTATTATGGGATGCAATTATCAATATGTTTGAAAATGATCATTCTGCGGCAAGGGGAAAAATGGCAGTCCGGGAATTGATTGTGTTTAAGCACAGTAAGGAATTGGGAGATTGTCCGGCATATAAATTATTTGACGCAGTGGAAGTTAAGAAAAATGAAACTGTGGAATATCCGAGAAAGTATCAGGATTATAAAGTTACCATTCATGAAGAAGAAATACCAGATTCGGTAGAAGTGAAAAGGATGATTTAATGGAATACGCGCAGGATGATTATTTGATGATCTCCGGAATCCAGCATTTTAAATTTTGCAGAAGACAGTGGGCATTGATCCATATTGAGCAGCAGTGGGCAGAAAATGTCCATACGGTTGTTGGAGAACTGATGCATAAAAAAGCACATGATCCATATCTTACAGAAAAAAGAAAGGACATCCTTATTGTCCGGGCACTTCCGGTATCTTCAAAAAGTATGGGAGTAAGCGGAGAATGCGATATCGTTGAATTTCATAAATGCGAAGATGGAATAACATTATTTGGTCATAGGGGATTGTATTCAGTATATCCAATTGAATATAAAAAAGGAAAACCAAAGGAATCAGATGAAGACAAGCTGCAGCTTGCTGCACAGGCAATGTGCCTGGAAGAAATGTTTTCGACAGAGATTACGGAGGGAGCAATCTTTTATGGGGAAACGAGAAGGCGAGAGCCGGTGGAATTTACGGAAGAACTTCGCTGTGAAGTAAGAAAAATATTCGAGGAAATGCATGAATATTATAAGAAAAATTATACGCCGAAAGTAAAGCCGACAAAAGCATGTTCGTCTTGTTCGCTAAAAGAAATCTGTATGCCAAAGCTGGAAAAGGCAGGTTCTGTTAAAGCGTATGTTCAAAAGGTTCTGGAGGATGCAGAATGAGAAAATTATTAAACACATTATATGTAACTTCCGAGAATAGCTATCTGGGATTGGATGGAGAAAACGTTGTTGTTTACGATGACAAAAAAGAAATCGGACGTGTCCCGCTTCACAATCTGGAAGGAATTGTTTCGTTTGGATATCGTGGAACAAGTCCGGCACTTATGGGAGCTTGTGCAGACAAAAATATTTCCCTTTGTTATTTGACACCTCAGGGAAAGTTTCTGGCAAGGATTACCGGAAAAATAAAAGGAAATGTCATATTAAGGGAACAACAGTTTTTAAGTTGTAAGGATGAAACCATCCGTTTGAGAATCGCAAAAAATTGTATTTTAGGAAAAGTATATAATGCAAGATGGGTGTTGGAACGTGCAGTTCGGGATCATTCCATGCAGATTGATGCAGAAACTGTAAAAACGGCATCCTTGCAATTAAAATCTTTTCTGGATTATATCCAGAATGCAAAATCGATCGATCAGCTCCGGGGATATGAAGGAGAAGCTGCAAGCATTTATTTTGGAGTATTTGATGAGTTAATTTTGCAACAGAAAAAAGATTTTATATTTCAGGGAAGAAATAAAAGACCACCGTTAGATAATGTCAACGCAATGTTATCCTTTGTCTATACATTACTGACCAATCAGATTACATCAGCATTGGAGACGGTTGGCCTTGATCCGTATGTTGGATATATGCACACGGATCGACCGGGAAGGGCTTCTCTTTCTTTGGATTTGATAGAAGAATTGCGTGCAGTTATGGCAGACCGGTTTGTCTTATCTTTGATCAATAAGAAAATTGTGAATGGAAAAGACTTTACAAGAAAAGAAAATGGTGCGGTTTTGATGGATACAGAGTCACGGAAAAAGTTGTTGTCGGAATGGCAGAACAAGAAAAAAGAAATGATTACCCATCCTTACCTCAAAGAAAAAATGGAATGGGGAATGGTTCCCTATGTTCAGGCTATGTTACTTGCGCGGTTCCTAAGAGGTGATCTAGATGGATATCCGGTATTTTTATGGAAATGAGGAATCCAAATGCTTGTTTTAATTACTTATGATGTAAATACGGAGACGGCTGCAGGAAAAGGCCGCTTGCGAAAAGTGGCAAAACAGTGTGTAAATTATGGAAGACGCGTTCAGAATTCGGTGTTTGAATGTATTCTGGATAATGCACAATGTGTGCTGTTAAAGTCGATATTAACGGATATTATTGATGAAAGTGTGGATAGTTTGCGATTTTACTATCTGGGAAATAATTATCACACAAAAATTGAACACATAGGTGTTGATCGGGGAATTGCTGCGGATCAGACGCTTATATTGTAAGGACTATGGTGCGAACGGAAAGTACACATAAAATACTGGAGGGATTCGCACTTGAAATATTAAATAAAAGGCATTGAAATGACATTTCTATGAATAGATAGAGATGGTTATTTTATGTTATTGCTGACAAAATATACAGTATTATACAAAGAAAATGAAATTTGTTGTATAATATTGCTGTCGCTCCCTTCGCGGGAGCGTGGATTGAAATTTGGTCAATACGCGCAGGAAAGTGGATATGGTAAGTCGCTCCCTTCGCGGGAGCGTGGATTGAAATCATAGAGTAAACGGATTAACAAAGGAAACGGAAAGTCGCTCCCTTCGCGGGAGCGTGGATTGAAATAATTTTTCTTCCAGCTTCTGTGCCCATTTTGGCATGTCGCTCCCTTCGCGGGAGCGTGGATTGAAATTTGATAGGTGTCCGATAGACGATCCGTTATTTATTGTCGCTCCCTTCGCGGGAGCGTGGATTGAAATATTTAATTAAGCGTATCAATGAAAAAACAAATATGTCGCTCCCTTCGCGGGAGCGTGGATTGAAATTTTATCTCTGTCTTATTTAAGAAGTCGCTATGAAGTCGCTCCCTTCGCGGGAGCGTGGATTGAAATCGGTTTTCGGGTTTGTGTTACTTTTCTTTTTTAGTCGCTCCCTTCGCGGGAGCGTGGATTGAAATTTAAACTCGTACAAGATAGAACCGATTCTATCACGTCGCTCCCTTCGCGGGAGCGTGGATTGAAATTTCTTCTAAGGGAGTTACCGTTTCGGAGTTATCCGTCGCTCCCTTCGCGGGAGCGTGGATTGAAATCCCAACTCGTAGGAATTGAATATTGAGGTCTGTGTCGCTCCCTTCGCGGGAGCGTGGATTGAAATTTACAGAGTGGTATATTATTAAGCAAAGGAAGGAGTCGCTCCCTTCGCGGGAGCGTGGATTGAAATCTTGCGTCAATACAATCCATTACCCCTAGAGACCCAGTCGCTCCCTTCGCGGGAGCGTGGATTGAAATCTCAAAAATGATATTTCCAATTTTAGGAAATGCGTCGCTCCCTTCGCGGGAGCGTGGATTGAAATCACACAATAGGTGTCATATCGTCTATATACGTCATGTCGCTCCCTTCGCGGGAGCGTGGATTGAAATATCACTAGCCCATACATCTATTGTGTTTGTTGGTGTCGCTCCCTTCGCGGGAGCGTGGATTGAAATTATACAAGCGTTGTCTATTAAATCTTGCACAGTGTCGCTCCCTTCGCGGGAGCGTGGATTGAAATTAACATATACGGAAATCGGCTCACCGCTTGGCAACGTCGCTCCCTTCGCGGGAGCGTGGATTGAAATTGCCAAAAATACGATTTATTTCTTTACAAGCATGTCGCTCCCTTCGCGGGAGCGTGGATTGAAATCAATATATACTTTACAAAAGTAGGTGAAAGATAGTCGCTCCCTTCGCGGGAGCGTGGATTGAAATACCCCAGTATCTACGTTTCCTAAAATTATTTTTGTCGCTCCCTTCGCGGGAGCGTGGATTGAAATATTGTGGTAGGTATCAGATTCCAGATAAGATACGTCGCTCCCTTCGCGGGAGCGTGGATTGAAATTGAAAATCCACGGCGACTGTTAGCGAATATGAAGTCGCTCCCTTCGCGGGAGCGTGGATTGAAATGCTGAATGGAGTACCTATCAGTTTAGGTGCAGTTGTCGCTCCCTTCGCGGGAGCGTGGATTGAAATCAATTAAGTCGGTGGGGTTTAGATACCTCACTGAAGTCGCTCCCTTCGCGGGAGCGTGGATTGAAATCACAAATTGCGTCTTGCATACGCTGTCACCCAGACAGTCGCTCCCTTCGCGGGAGCGTGGATTGAAATTTTCATATGTTTGAATTTCGTTCCCACTTTAATATGTCGCTCCCTTCGCGGGAGCGTGGATTGAAATCGTTGCATTATCAAAAAAGCCGAACTGAATACAGTCGCTCCCTTCGCGGGAGCGTGGATTGAAATATGTGATAGTATATAGTCAAGTCAAGAGAACAAAGTCGCTCCCTTCGCGGGAGCGTGGATTGAAATACGGATGATTAAGGACGCAAAACGAAACAGTATGGTCGCTCCCTTCGCGGGAGCGTGGATTGAAATTAAACGGAACTGTTATATATGCAGAATTAACTGAGTCGCTCCCTTCGCGGGAGCGTGGATTGAAATACAAATAAAACTATAATGATTTTGATATGTATTATGTCGCTCCCTTCGCGGGAGCGTGGATTGAAATAAAGATACATCCACCGGTACTGCCTCGACCGGTTTGTCGCTCCCTTCGCGGGAGCGTGGATTGAAATGCACATACTCTGTATTAAGCCCTGTACTCTCCCAGTCGCTCCCTTCGCGGGAGCGTGGATTGAAATTGTGAGCATCAGCAGAATAAAAATCACTGCTGCAGTCGCTCCCTTCGCGGGAGCGTGGATTGAAATGTGCCCTTATCCTTTTTTGTATCTCATTGGTTTAGTCGCTCCCTTCGCGGGAGCGTGGATTGAAATCGCAGACGGCATATCTGGAACCAGACGTGGTAAGTCGCTCCCTTCGCGGGAGCGTGGATTGAAATTATAAAGAATGGGAAAACTCTGTTAGATGTGTCGTCGCTCCCTTCGCGGGAGCGTGGATTGAAATCCTGCTAAAGCAGACGCGGCCTGTGCTTTTTGCGTCGCTCCCTTCGCGGGAGCGTGGATTGAAATAATAATATCAAAGTTGCAATTGCCGCCTAATCCGTCGCTCCCTTCGCGGGAGCGTAGATTGAAATGGGATCGTTTTTCCTTTTAACTCTGCAAAAATCGTCGCTCCCTTCGCGGGAGCGTGGATTGAAATATTAACTGGAAGCGCACACCACGTTTCGCGAACGTGTCGCTCCCTTCGCGGGAGCGTGGATTGAAATTGCAGCTCCCTATAAGTAAATTTTTGGAGTACCTGTCGCTCCCTTCGCGGGAGCGTGGATTGAAATCTGCGTAAGTGTCGCATGCTCGTCCTGCTCTTTGTCGCTCCCTTCGCGGGAGCGTGGATTGAAATCAAGAATGCTTATGTCACTGCCTGCCAGGTTATCTGTCGCTCCCTTCGCGGGAGCGTGGATTGAAATAACATCAGTTAATGAAATTACACCGTGCACCATTTCGTCGCTCCCTTCGCGGGAGCGTGGATTGAAATCTACAAGGTGGGACAGATATATCCCCTGCTGTAGTCGCTCCCTTCGCGGGAGCGTGGATTGAAATATAGAAGCTCACCCAGTCCTTGATATCGTAGTTCTTGTCGCTCCCTTCGCGGGAGCGTGGATTGAAATGTTGCCGTAAAGGTCTGGTATCCGATGCACCAGGTCGCTCCCTTCGCGGGAGCGTGGATTGAAATTCTGTCGTATCTGTTACAGTTAGTTGGTATAGTTGCGTCGCTCCCTTCACGGGAGCGTGGATTGAAATTTATAAAAAATACATTTGGTATAAAATTTGACAGGTCGCTCCCTTCGCGGGAGCGTGGATTGAAATTGAAAATATAGATGTTGAAGCTGCTTTGGTGGAAGTCGCTCCCTTCGCGGGAGCGTGGATTGAAATTCATTAACATATTTGATTATTCACAGCCGTTGGCGTCGCTCCCTTCGCGGGAGCGTGGATTGAAATAAAAGATATCCAACCTTTAACACTTACTAAAAACCGTCGCTCCCTTCGCGGGAGCGTGGATTGAAATGTCTGTAAATCCTACAGCCTCGAATCCCGGTGCTTGTCGCTCCCTTCGCGGGAGCGTGGATTGAAATATCAATGATATTATCGAAGGCGAAGGTCTTGGATGCGTCGCTCCCTTCGCGGGAGCGTGGATTGAAATTCCGTTTACAACGTATGAGCCTTTACAGATGTAATGTCGCTCCCTTCGCGGGAGCGTGGATTGAAATTGTGAATCTTTTTGCGAATCCTTTTGTGAATCCTGTCGCTCCCTTCGTGGGAGCGTGGATTGAAATTTGTCTTTATTGTCGTCACCGTCGTCGGGATCAGTCGCTCCCTTCGTGGGAGCATGGTTGCAAATGCCGTCCAAAATCAGACTGGCATTATGCCGAAAGCCAGATAGTTCCTTTTTTTCTCAAAATCAGGCAGTTTCCGGGATTTTCCGTAAAGTTATGCACATCATGATGATGTCATGCTCAACTATCCCCGGACAACGCACCCCATGATTTCACATCTGTGGATATCTTCCGTCAACAGCCTGCTGCGGCTGTAGAAAAATTTTTCAAAATCTACATATTGCACAAATCAGTAATCCCTGTCTTTCGCAGGCTGTATCGCTTTCGGCTGGTCAATGGAAAGTCCTTCCATCAGCCAGCGGAATTCCTGCCTTGTCAGGGGTCTGACTTCTGAAGCATTGCGTGGCCATTGGAATTTTCCATTGTCCAGGCGCTTCTGCAGGAGTACAAATCCATCCCGGTCAAAATAGAGGGCTTTCATCGTATTCTTTTTGCGTCCACAGAACAGAAAGACCGCATTGGAGAACGGATACATCTGGAAATTGTCACGGATGACTGCCATGAGTCCGTCAAAGGATTTTCTCATATCAGTCCTTCCTGTAACCAGATAGATTTTCTGTACTCTGGACAGATCACCGATCAAAGTTTCCGCAGGGCAGATATCGTATGATAGATCACATCCCTGCCTGCATGATTATTGATTGCAACTTTACAGCCGTTTATGATAACTGTCAGTGCTTCGCCTTCTGATGTTGCATCTGTTGACAGCAGTCTGGCTGGATTCGATATCGGTATATGCGATTCTTCTGTAATGGAAAGTGGTACGATTTCATGTGTGGCATCCACGATTAGCCTGTCTGTCTCCGGAATCATACATGATTTCTTTCTCAGCTTTGTGACAGTATTATAAAACGTATTGATAGAGATATCATTCTGCTCACACCAGACACGGTCAGAAAATCCACTGCTGCGACATTGCTGAATCAATGACAGCCATTCTTCGTCTGTTCTTCTCTTATTACGCATAAGCTGCTCCTCATGTTAGCTAAAGTAGTTAAACACCGTAAACGGCTACCTTTGCTTAAGAAAAGAAGAGTGATACGTCTGCATCCAGATCTGAAAATAGATAAAGTAGTCGTTTACTGTTTATTGACTGTATTATCCCAAATCTTCAATTAAATTTGGAACGGTATGTTATTCATCGCTTACGATACAAGCAAGTTTTGTGCTTAACTGCTACATCATAATATGATAAAATATTAAATTTTATTTTAAATGGTGGTGCTTTTGCCGGACATGTTATGAGAAAAAAGGGACAGCCCACTGCAAAGTTGATATGAAAAAACATATTTTTACAAGATATGTGGATGGAAAAGAAGTGCCAGCCCTGTTGATTTTTTATACAAACAATAAAATACAAAAGTTATGGATGCTATTCTTATTTTTAATTACCAACAATTTAATAAAATTTCCGTAGATTTAAAGTTCCGAAAAAATCACCAGAGTATATTTTTTAAGAAAATATGGATTTTGGAAAGACAGAGAATGCATATCGGGATATTCCTATGAGCGAGGATGTGTACCGCCTGTTTCAAATGCAGCGAGAATATCAGAAGAATATGAGAATCAGAAACGACATCAAGATTGAACAATATGACAACGCAGGAAATGTTGTGGCAAAGTATAGTAAATTTATTTTTACAACAAAATTAGGAAAGTCTTTTACCCATGAAGGTCTGGTGTGTTCCCTAACACGCATTATAAAAAAATATAACGCAAGGGAAATGGAAGAAGCAAGCAGGGAAGGAAGAGAACCCAGCCTTTTGCCGGAGAAGATCACACCACATATGTTCCGGCATACATTTTGCACAAGGCTGGTTGAAAATAAAGTTTCGTATGAGAGCATGAAAGCGTTGATGGGACACAGCAGCATCAAAACCAGTATTGATATTTATTGCAGTATTGCAAAATCACTGACCTTGCAGAAACAGACGAAACAAGACGTAGAGGGATTGACCAATATATTTTAGAAAGAGGGCTGGCGGTTTATGCCAGCCGGTTTCTTTACTTTTAAGAGATGCTGATGTATAGTTAGAGTAGCTTTTGGGAGAATTTTTGACACAAAGCTATGGGAAAATGGATTTCTTTTTTAGAATTTTGACACAACATTTGACACCGATTTTATGAAAACAGGGTACATTTATAAGGGGATATGCCTAACATGTTTTATGGGAAAGTCGTTGAAAAATAAGGAATGGTACGTGGATGGCAAGGCTCCCTTGAACCTTGGCTATGATGCCATACGTTTGCGAGTAGACCTAGTAATACCAAGGGTTTCAGCGTTTGGAGACATAGCGTTGACACAAGTTTGACACAACATTTGACCAACGATTCAGAAGATGGATCGTTGGTCTTTTTTTATTTGTATAGGTAGTGAAGAATCCGGCACTTTGCCTATTGAACCCCAGACCCCGAGCGTTATAATCTCCCTGCTAATTAAGATATGGAGGTTAGGACGCTATAAGATATGAGGAATACTTGGAAAAGTTGAAAAATGCAGTGGAAAAGAAATTAGGTTGCCCGATAGAGATAAAAGAGATTAAAAAGAATAATGGATATACTTATCGGGGTCTGGTGGTACATGATGGGGCTTCAATAAAACCAGTGATTGCGGTACAGGGAAGGCGTGGATGACATGTTGATATTGACAAATATCTTTAGAATAAATGGTGCAGGTGTGATCTGTTATGATGGACTTCTCAAAATTATTGCAGACATGGCAGGTGGAAATCATATCATTATACCGTGTAGTATACATGAAACAATTGTCATGTCAGAAAAGACATGGCTGGATGAACAGGTGCTACAGGAAATGGTTTATAGTGTCAATCGGGAAGAAGTTCCAGCAGATGAAATTCTGTCGGATCATCCGTTTCGGTATGAGAGAGAAATGAACAGGCTTTGTATGATTTGAAACTGCATGGAAGGGTGTACAGACTGCACCCTTCCTTATTTTTCGTACATGATCTTGTAAGCGCATACACAAAAACGGACAGTATGAAATTGGTTGTGCACATGCAACAGTATCACTAAAATAAAGAGTATATCTCTGTTTATTAACACCACAGTAATTCTAAAGAATCAGCGTTATGATTGGTTCAGTAAAGAACAGGAGGACGGAGTGATGTTAAAGAATATGCAGGAAGAGAATGAAGGAACTGATGAAGGCGCAGTGGGAGGCAGCACGAAAAAAGGCACAGATGCAGGAAAGTGTTGCAAATGTGTATGATACGAATATCCGTACATTCAGTAAGAGTATAACAGGAGGGAAAACATGGCAGTAAAAGTTGGAAACAGTTGGGTGTCGGAAGCAGCACTGAGTTATGCAAAAGTGAAAGCGGACAGTGGAGAATCCGCGACATTAAATGGACTCTTGGATCGCTACCCGGGCGTGAACTTCTCGACAAACACGCAGGCTTTTTCGCAGAAAGGTACGAATAACATTCAGATCACACCGATTATTTTGGCATAGATGCAGAATAATCCGGACAAGCGGATCGAGTATGAGGCTTTGATCTATGATTGCGCAAAATTGATCTCAAGCGGCGCCATGGACTGGGCGCCTGCCGGTTCCCATGTGAAAGCGGCAGGAACGATCATCAATGCGGATGGCAGTGTGAGCGGCTGGGCGATCACGGAAGACGATAACGGGGATGAGTCGCGCGAAAAAACGAAGCTGGACAAGGACAAGAGAGATACGTGGGAGAAAAAGATCTTAGAGATGCATAAGCAAAAACGCATCAAAGAGAAGAAAGAAGCCCAGAAGCGTCTCGAAAAGAAAAGTATTGACTTGGACCCTACTTTAAGTTGTAATATAAACGTAACAGCTTAAAGCAGGGAGGCAATATGAAACAGACCGTAATTTTAAAGAATAAGTTATTTTTGTATCTGACGGAGTTTTTTTCGGGAATGTCCGTTATGGCAGTAGAGTTGGGAGCGAGCCGTCTGTTGGCACCGTATTTCAGTTCGTCGCAGATCGTCTGGACGATCATTATCGGAACCATCATGATCGCGATGGCGCTCGGCAATATTTACGGAGGAAGAAGTGCGGACAAGTCGCCGAATCCGGACCGCCTGTACACGAGAATCCTGATCGCTGCGATCTGGATCGCTCTGATTCCGGTGGTGGGCAAATATATCGTGCTCGGAATCTCGGCACTTTTGATTTTTACGGTGAGCAATAATTTTTTGATCATTGCAGCGTTTGCAGCATGTATGGTCATCTTTGTATTTCCTCTTTTCTTACTGGGAACCGTGACACCGTCGCTTGTAAAATATGCGGTGGACAGTCTGGATGATAACGGTAAGACAGTCGGTACACTCGGGGCATTCAACACGATCGGAAGTATCATCGGTACGTTTGTGCCGACCTTCGTGACGATTCCGGCGGTCGGAACGTCTATCACGTTTCTGATCTTCTCGGGAATTCTACTGGTTCTGGCAATCGTGTATTTTGTCAATGTCCGCGCAGGCAAAAAGAAAGTGATCGTATCGGTGGTAATCTTTGCACTGTGCTGCGGTCTTGGTTACTCGGATTCGTTTGCATTCTGGGAGAAGAATCTCACCTATGAGGGTGAATCGGTCTACAATTATCTGCAGGTATCGGAAGATGACACGTCGGTAAGACTGTCGACCAACGTGCTTTTTGGTGTGCAGTCGGTCTATATGAAGCAGGACAGGCTGACAGGCATGTATTATGATTACGCGATGGCGGCACCGCTCATGCTGGCGGATAAGAATCCATCGGATATGGATGTGCTGATCCTTGGAATGGGAACGGGAACGTATGCGACACAGTGCCGGAAGTATCTCGGGGATATGAACGTGGAAGGTGTGGAGATCGATGAGAAGATCACGCAGTTTTCGCGCAAGTATTTCTCACTCTCCGAGGATGTGCCGGTCACGACCTATGACGGCAGAGCTTATCTGAATGCGATGGATAAGAAATACGATGTGATCATGGTGGATGCCTATCAGGATATCACGATTCCTTTCCAGATGTCATCCGTTGAATTTTTTACACTGGTTAAGGATCATCTGAACGAGGACGGCGTGATGGTCGTAAATATGAACATGCGCGGCAGCGGAGATGGCAACATCAATCAGTATCTCTCCGATACGATCGGTCAGGTGTTTGACGCGGAGTATACGGTTGATGTGGCGAATACGACGAACCGCGAGCTTTTTGCATCGAACAATCCGTCGATCATGGAGAATCTGCAGGCAAATACAAAGCAGATCACAAATGCTGATTTAAGAAACATGATGGAGACGGTATACGCGGATAGCACTCCATATGGAAAAGGCGATTATATTTTGACGGATGATAAAGCTCCGGTGGAACTTCTCGGCATGCAGGTGATCGATCAGCTGATCGAGGAGGAAGTTGCCTATTATAAGGGAATCTACGAGCGTGACGGAATCCAGGGAGTGTTAAATTCATTGTAGGAGGAAACGGACATGATGTATAATCCGCAGTTGGATACGTTTTTGTGCGTTGTTGAGGCGGGAAGTTTCAGCAAGGCAGCGGAACAGTTGTATATATCGGCTCCGGCGGTCATCAAACAGATCAATTCGCTTGAGGCAAGTCTTGGTATGAAGCTTTTTGACAGGACGCACAGAGGGCTTGTGGTAACGGAAGCCGGACAGTCGATCTACAATGACGCAAAATATATCATCGGGTATTGCAAGGAGTCGGTGCAGCGGGCGAAAGAGGCAATGCAGGTATCGGACGATGTGATACGCGTCGGAATCTCGCCGATGACGCCGCCACAGGTATTTGTGGATCTGTGGCCACAGATCCAGAATCTATATCCAGATATAAAGTTTAAGCTGATCACATTTGAAAATACCTTGGAGAATGCAAGAGAGATATTGGCAAATCTGGGGCAGAATATCGATGTTGTAGCCGGAATATTTGATGAAACAATGTTAAAACTCAGAGGATGCGACGGCACTGAGATCTCAAGAGAACCGTTTTGTGTAGCGGTATCGATTCATCATAGGCTGGCGGAAAAGAAAAAGATTACATTGGATGATCTGGCGGGAGAAAATTTCATGCTCATGCAAAGAGGCTGGAGTTATTACGGAGATCGGTTAAGAGATGATATGATCAGGAATCATCCGGAAATCAACATCGTAGATTTTGATCTGTATAATGTGGAAGCGTTTAACTGGTGTGAGAATGAGAATGAGGTTCTTCTTGCGTTCAAAAGCTGGGAAAGTGTTCATCCGTTGATCAAAATTATTCCGGTGGAATGGGATTACACCATGCCGTTTGGAATACTTCACTCGAAAACCCCGTCGGATAAGGTCAAGCGATTGATAAAGGCTATCCGGCAGATCAAATAAGGATGTGTGTATAAGCGCAAACCTAAAGGTTTATACTGCATAACAAAACGAGACTTCTTATCAGGTCTCGTTTTCTTTATAATAAGGACAGATAAAATGAAATGGGCTGATGTTTCAAGAAGGAGGAATTGCAAATGGAATACGTTACATTGAACAATGGAGTTAAGATGCCGATCCTCGGATACGGCGTATATCAGGTTACAAAGGAAGAATGTGAAAGATGCGTACTCGATGCGCTTAAAGTTGGATACCGTGCAATTGATACGGCGCAGAGTTATTTTAATGAGCGTGGTGTCGGGGAAGGGGTCCGCACCTGTGGAATCCCGAGAGAAGACTTATTTGTTGTGTCAAAAGTTGCAGCAGAGCACAAGACATATGAGCAGGCAATGGCGGGAATCGATGAAACCTTAAAGAAGATGGGACTGTATTATCAGGATTTTTGCCGTGTTTTTTGCATTTTAAACTTTCAGTTAAAAATACATATTTGAATATAAAATACACACAATTTGAATACAGATAAATAATAAAAAGAAAAAATAAAAATATTTCGCAAAATAGTTGACAATATAAAACACATATGGTAATATACAGTCAACAAAACAAACAAGACCTAATTACACAAGACTTCCAATCGAACCAAGCGGTTGGGAAGCCAATTGGAAATAAAGAGAAGCTTGGAGTAAGCAGGAATTGAATGAGAAGAGGAGGTACAGTCCAATGGGACGATAAGTAAAATCCAAAACTTCATGGTAAGTGTGGTAGTGTCTGATAGTTTTCAGCAGGAAAAGCCTTTTCAAATGGATGAGAATAATTCTTAAAGTTATTAGTAGAGGATAACAGAGACGATGGAAGGCAATGGATATGTACAGACATTTTACAGATGAAGATACTGCGGAAAGATACCACGGAAGGTAATTTGAGGGTAGGATGTGCGGAAGAAGTTCATTCTATAAAAAGCGAGAGAGCATACTTCAGATTATTATTCAATATAGAGCATACATATCACTAATTTTCTAAACAGGTGGAAACATTTGTGAGCTGGAAGAATTAAATTACAAAAGAAAGGAATAAAAATTGAATAACGAAACCGAGTAGAACGGTCACTGTATTTTTAAAGTTGAAAGTATGGTGACCGTTTCTTTTTAATTTTAAAGTAAAATAAATTGCACATTCTACGAATTAAGAGTAAAATTTTATAAATAGTGAAAAACGGGATGAAACAGGGAGAAAAAATGTTAAAAAAATTAACGCAACAGGCTACAGATCTGATATTACATTCCATCGCCTCCGGCGAAGTCATGGGTGCTAATCTTCTCATAACAAAAGGAAATGAAGAACTGGTCTATGCACAGGCTGGAATGGCGGACCGGGAAGCGGAAAAACCAATCGAACGGAATACGATTTTCCGGTTATATTCCATGACAAAACCGGTTACAGCAGTGGCGGCAATGATTCTGATGGAAAGAGGAATGCTTGATCTGTACGAGCCGGTAGCGGATATCCTTCCGGCATTTGCACACCAGAAAGTGGAGCGAGACGGAAAATTGTATACACCGGAGAGGCCGATACTGATGCATGATCTTTTGGCGATGACTTCCGGGCTGGTATATCCGGAGGAACAGACCATGGGTGGACGTGCAGTCACAAAAGTGTTTGAGGAAGCGTGTGCGCGTCTGGAAAGTGATCACCCGGTGAGCACACAGGAAATGGCAGAAAGAATTGCGGCATGTCCACTGGTATTTGCGCCTGGGACAAGCTGGCAGTATGTCGGCAAACCAGCAGCAGGCAATGCAGCAGTGGATCGGACTGGAAGGGTATACCTATGCAAATTTTATGCGGAGATGTGTGGCACCTGAATTGCAGCAGGGAATCTGTGTAAAGGGAGAATATGGCTGGGATGGCTGGCTGGGCGCATATTTTGCAAATCTGCCGGAACAGGATATCACGATCCTTATGGGAGCACAGAAAAAAGATGCAGGCACGTTTTCCCTGACACGCCGGTTGCGAAACCTGTGTCTTTCAAACATTCTGTAAATTACAGGAGGGTAATACATTTGGAACAGAAAAACATGCTTCCGGGACTGACGCGGGAGGCCGAAGAACAAAAACTGCAGGAGATTATCGGGATTGCACAGCAAAATCTTGAACGCGCCAGAGCAGATATCCGGAAAGTGAACGAGGATCTGGAAGACCTGCTGGACGTGTATGAGGCACAGGATAAGGAAGGCCTGGCGTTGTGGAATAATGCAACCGCGCGTCTGAAGGAAAATGAGTATGATCTGGTGCGTTATGAGAAAGCGCGCAGGAAACCGTATTTTGGACGAATTGATTTCAAAGATCCGAATGTAAAAGGGGACGAGTCTTACTATATCGGAAGAGTGGGAATTGCAAAAAATAACTCGGAACCGGTCGTATTGGACTGGAGAGCACCGATTGCATCGGTATATTATGAGAGTGGTCTGGGGCCATGTCAGTATACCGTCAGTTCGGAGGGAACCTTTACGATTGAACTGAAACGGAAACGCACGTATGAGATTGAAAATGATCATCTGAAAGATTTTTTTGATTCCGATGTGGTGGCAAATGATGAACTTCTGACAAAGTATCTGGCGAAAAACAAGAAGGCGGTGCTCGGTGAGATCATTGCAACGATTCAGAAAGAACAGAATCTGATTATCCGGCGTTCGCCAAAGACCAATATCATTGTACAGGGTGTAGCCGGTTCGGGAAAGACAACCGTCGCCATGCACCGTATTTCCTATATTTTATACAATTACAGCGATGATTTCCGGCCGGAAGATTTCTATATTATAGGGAGCAACCGGATACTCTTGAATTACATTACGGGGGTATTGCCGGAACTGGATGTGTATGGCATCCGGCAGATGACGATGGAACAGCTGTTCATCCGCCTGTTGTATGAGGATTGGGATGAACGGAAATATCGTTTTCACCTCCTGGAAAAAGATGATGAAAAGAATGCGCAGAAAGGAAACCGTGAGTGGTTTCATGATCTGGAATTATATTGTGCAGCTTATGAACAGAGGGAAATTTCACACGAGGAAGTTTATCTGGAAAACACAAAGACACTTCTGGTCGGGCATGTGCTGATCAATACTTATCTGCGGGAACATCCCGATCTTTCCATGCAGAGCAAAATTCTTATGCTCAACGAGGTTTTATATTCCAAATACGAAAACGAAGTTCTGGGAAAACAAATATCCTATCCGGCAAAAGTAAAAAAGGCACTGGATAAGAAATATGCTTCTTTTTTTGGAGATGGAAAATGGAAGACATCTATTTACGATTTTTACCGGGAATTCTTACAGGTGCAGGCAGTTGCCAGGAAAGAAGTAGATATACCAGAAACTTCTTTTGATGTATACGATCTTGCAGCGCTTGCCTATATTTACAAGCGGATCAAGGAAACTGATCCGGTGCGGGAGGCCAGTCATGTGGTCATCGATGAGGCACAGGATTTTGGAATGATGGCATATTGCTGTCTGCACTATTGTCTGCGGGGATGCACATACACGATCATGGGGGATACCTCCCAGAACATACATTTCCGGTATGGGCTAAATGACTGGGAGGAATTGCGGAAACTGGTGCTGACCGGCACGTATGATGCGTTTGGGCTGTTGCGGAAAAGTTACCGGAATACGGTGGAAATTTCCAAATTTGCAAATGATATTTTGCGGCATGGAGATTTTGCTGTGTATCCGGTGGAACCGATTATCCGGCATGGAGCAGCCGTGCGGGTGGAGAAACAGCCGGATGCAACAGCGCTTTTAGAAGAGACGGTACACACGATCCGGAAGTGGCAGCAAGATGGATATGAAACGATTGCGGTGATCTGTCGTGAGGAAAAAGAGGCAGCAGAGCTGGCGGAACAGTTGAAATCTTATATGGAGATTGTGGACTTTAACCCGGGGACTACGGAATTTGGAGACGGTGTTATGGTGCTTTCGGTTGCCTACACGAAAGGACTGGAGTTTGATGCGGTTCTTTTGTATGATCCGACGCAGAAAAAATATCCGGCAGATAACGGACATGTGAAACTTTTGTATGTTGCGGCAACCCGCGCGCTGCATGAGCTTGTGGTGTTGTATCACGGAAATCTGAGCAGAATTCTGACAGATCCGGTTTCAAAAGAGAAAAAGCAGAAAGTGTTTGCAGCAGAAACACTGACCAAGGCAAAGGAATATGAAAAGAAAACCTTTACGCAAAAAGAAATAGAGCAGCAGCGACGGACGGAGGCGGATAAGGAACGCAATGCGCGAAGTTATATCGGTCCGGAACGGATCGAGGTGTCTGCACCGAAGGAAGAGGAACCTGACATCCATCCAGTTTCAGAGAAGTCAGTACCCAAGAAAGAGAAAACTGTCATCCATCCGGGTTCGGAGAAGTCAGTACCCGAGAAAGAGAAAACTGTCATCCATCCGGTTTCAAAGGTGTCGAAGGCCCCGGAGATTGCGCAGATCAATCCGTCTCCTTATGCATTTGGGGATCTGCCGGATAACCGGTTGCTACCGGTACGTGGACATTCCCGCATGAATTATACGGTGAAATGGGCCAAAAAAACGAAAAAGCATATAGACATTGCAAGTATGGCAGGAATTCTTCGGCTGACACCGATGACACCCGAGGTGATAAGGGTAAGTTTCGTCAAAGGTGTGACGACAGAAATCAAGGATACCTACTGGAAACCGGAGGCAACGGATGTTTTTTCGTGGAGTGTCAGAGAGTCAAAGACGGCATTAAAAGTTTCCACGGAAAAAGTCAGTGCTGTGATTGATAAAAAAACAGGTGCCATACAATTTGAAACAGCAGATGGGACGGTACTGTTAAAGGAACGCTCCGTGGAACCGCGCCTGATTATGGATCAGCAGACCTGGGAATTTTTTGAATGGGATTCTTCGGAAAAGATTAATGCAAAGGGAATTCTTTCTACGGATCTGCTCGTGCTGCGTGCAAAGGCAAAGTATATTTCTTTTGGAGGAAAGCCTATGCGGATGCCTCTTGTTTTATCCAGGAAGGGGTATGGGCTTGGGATAGCGGCTAAAGAAACCGTTTTGCTCTGTAATATCAAAACCTATGGGCCTTACATCAGTACGCTGGGCGAGGATCAGATCGACTATTATTTTATTTACGGGGAGACGAATGAAGAAACAATTTCCATGTACAAAAAACTAACTTTATAGACTTGTTCTTTTCCATATTTTCTTATTGAAAAACTTTCTCTTTTAGTAATTTACGTGTATAATTAAGAAAAATTATCAATAACACAAAAGAAAGAATGCAAAGGATAAGACAATATGACATTAAAAGAATTGGAAATCGGGAAAAGTGCAGTCATTAAAACCGTAGGCGGCGAGGGTGCGCTACGCCAGCATTTCCTGGATATGGGAGTGATTCCGGGAGCGGAAGTGACGGTGATTAAGTTTGCTCCAATGGGCGACCCGATGGAACTGCAGATCCATGGGTATGAGCTGACTCTTCGGCTGGCAGATGCAGATCAGATTACAATTGAGCAGATTTCTTCCCGTACCAGAAAGCATGAAGGAGCCAGAAACATTAATCAGTCGGTTCATCCGGGACTGGGCGAAGAAGGAAAGTATCATGTAAAAGGGGATGGAAACCCTTTGCCGGAAAAGACGAGGCTTACATATGCGCTGGTGGGAAATCAGAATTGTGGAAAGACGACGCTGTTTAACCAGCTGACCGGTTCAAACCAGCATATCGGAAACTTTCCGGGGGTTACGGTTGACCGCAAGGATGGACCGATCAAAGGATACCCAGACACTTTGGTGACAGATCTGCCGGGAATCTATTCGATGTCCCCTTACAGCAGTGAGGAGATTGTTTCAAGAAATTTTGTGCTGGAGGATAAACCAAAGGCGATCATCAATATTATTGATGCAACCAATATCGAGCGGAATCTGTATCTGACGATGCAGCTGCTGGAAATGGATATCCCGATGGTTGTGGCACTCAATATGATGGATGAGATGACCGGAAATTCAGGATCGGTGGATGTAAACGGGATGGAAGCGATGCTGGGTGTGCCGGTGGTCCCGATTTCTGCTGCAAAAAATGAGGGAGTGGATGAACTGGTAAGGCATGCACTGCATATCGCAAAATATCAGGAGCGGCCGGGACGACAGGATTTCTGTAGTGAAAATGAGTTTGGTGGAGCCGTGCACCGCTGTATTCATGCAGTCAGCCATCTGATCGAGGATCACGCAGAGCATGCGGGAATTCCTCTGCGTTTTGCAGCTTCTAAGATCATTGAAGGGGATCATCTGATTCTGCAGAAACTGGAACTGGACGAGAATGAGCACGAAGCAATTGAACATCTGATTGTACAGATGGAAAAAGAGCGTGGGCTCGATCGCAGTGCGGCGATTGCGGATATGCGTTTTAATTTCATCGAAAAGGTGTGCGAGAAAACGGTAGTAAAGCCGAAGGCAAGCCGGGAGCGCATCCGCAGTGAGAAAATTGATCGGATTCTGACCGGAAAATATACAGCAATTCCATGTTTTATCGGTATTATGCTGTTGGTGTTCTTCCTTACGTTCCATGTGATCGGCGCTTTTTTACAGAACCTGCTTGCCATGGGGATTGACGCACTGTCTAATGTGACAGACCGTGCGCTGACGGCAGCGGGAGTCAATGAAGTGCTTCACGGACTGATCATTGACGGTATTTTTGCCGGAGTCGGAAGTGTACTGAGTTTCCTGCCAATTATCGTAACATTATTTTTCTTTCTGTCATTGATGGAAGACAGTGGTTACATTGCGCGAGTTGCATTTTTTATGGATAAACTTCTGCGAAAAATCGGACTTTCCGGACGAAGCATTGTACCGATGCTCATCGGATTTGGATGTACAGTTCCGGCGGTGATGTCGACCCGCACGCTGCCGAGTGAGAGAGACCGGAAGATGACGATTTTGCTGACTCCATTTATGAGCTGTTCGGCAAAACTGCCGATTTATGCATTTTTTACCAGCGCATTTTTCCCGGAGTATGGAGCACTCGTGATGTGTGCTTTGTATCTGACCGGAATTGTGATTGGGATCCTGGTTGCGTTGTTGTATCGGAAAACACTGTTCCGTGGAGATGCGGTTCCGTTTGTCATGGAGCTGCCAAATTATCGTCTGCCGGGGCTGAAAAATGTTATGCAGCTTTTGTGGGAGAAAGCAAAAGATTTCCTGCAGAAAGCATTTACCGTTATTTTTGTAGCAACGATCTGTATCTGGTTCTTACAGAAATTTGATTTGCATTTTAATCTGGTGGCAGATTCTAAAGACAGTATTCTTGCGATGATTTCAAACTGCCTGGTTCCAATTTTTGCACCGCTTGGACTGGGAGACTGGAGGATCTGTACTTCATTGATCAGCGGCGTTATGGCAAAGGAGAGCGTGATCTCAACTCTGGAAATTTTATTTGGAGGAGCAGTAAAGGATGCATTGACACCGGTAGCGGCAGCTTCACTTCTGGTATTTAGTCTGTTGTACACGCCGTGTATTGCAGCAATTGCTTCCATTCGCCGGGAACTTGGACGAAAATGGGCAGTTGGCATGGTGATCTGGCAGTGTATGATCGCCTGGGTGGCAGCATTTGCGGTAAGGTGGCTGATGGTTTTATTTATGAGATAATGAAAATAGAGCAGAAAGTACTTGAAGGAATCGGAAAGATAGAATAAAATAATAACAAAAAAGGATTATTTATTTATGCTCAGACAAATGTGGAAAAAGAGGGTTTGTTTTGTTCTGGCTGTGATTCTGGCAGTAATTGCTGTGACACCAATGGAAATGGAGCACACAGATGCAGCAATGGTACATTCGGTAACAGCATTGATGACGGGAAATCTGGTAAACAAGTCCAATGCGGACAAGCTGACTTACAGACAGCTGGAGACAAGCGCCTATGAGAGAAAACTGATTTCAAAAAGTGTGTATAATTACACGATGCAGCAGGTCCCGGCATTGTATGAGGGCAGGAACGTCATTAATGTGTCCGGTATGACCGGAAAAGCAAATACCAGTTATGTGGATGATGATGGTGTTGGTGAAAATGTCTCGTTTGTAAAATTTCAATGTAGAAAGAGCGGTAAATACCAGTTTACGGAAAGTGATTTTAAGGGAAAATCCAAGAATGAAGTGATCTATAATGATAACAATTATCTCATGTTTCTGCCAAAAGAGTTAAAAAGCGGGTATGAGATTTATGACCCATGGAACAGTACCTACTATCAGTTTCTTTCCAGAACTTTTGCAAGTGGTTATGGCAAAGTATGGTATGATGTCAACGCATCGAAAAAACTTACGAGAAGTGCGAAGCGTGCAATAAAAAATTCGGCAGGGTATACAAGCGCTATCCAGAGGGAACTGCAGAAGAAAAAAGACAGTATTTCCAGATACAGTATGGAATCTGAAAAAAATACGTATCGCTTAAAGAAAGGAAATACATATCTGCTTGTAATTTTTACGCCGGATTCCTTCCGCTTCCGGAAAAAAATAACAAACGGAAACAATTATTATAAGGAACAGTATCTTTCCGATATTCCATGGTCGTTCGATCTGAAAATTACTTATATGGATGAAAAAGCAGATTAGCAAAATTACCCTATTGTATTAGAAATCAGAACGTGGTACAATGCATAAGAATAGAAAAAAGCATTGACGGAACAAGTAGTGAAATTGAAACATACAGAGAGAACGGTAGATGGTGTGAGCCGTTTATGGAAAGATTTCATGAAGACCACTCCTGAGCTGTGCGCGAAAGAAGCGTCACCGTGTAGCTGCGTTATAAGCCAAAGAGTAAAAGAATTAAGGTGGAACCGTGTATAAAGCACCCTTAGATATGTCATGCATATCCGGGGTGCTTTTTTATTTCCATACCAAAAGAAGGAGAGTTAACGTAAAATGGTAAACTTTAAGGAAAATGAAGAATTAAAAACACTGAATCATTCCTGTGCACATCTGATGGCACAGGCAATCAAGCATCTGTACCCACAGGCAAAATTCTGGGTTGGACCGGTTGTTGCAGAGGGATTTTACTATGATGTAGATCTTGGGGAAGATGTAATCCGTGATGAGGATATCGAAAAGATCGAAAAAGAGATGAAAAAGATTGCAAAATCCGGAAAGAAAATCATGCGACGTGAAGTTTCTAAGGCAGAGGCTATGGAAATGTTCAAGAATGATGAGTATAAACTGGATCTGATCTCCGATCTGGAAGATGGAAATATTACCGTATATGATCAGGGCGATTTTACGGATCTGTGCCGTGGACCGCACGTAGACAATGTAAAACTTTGCAGAAACTTCAAGCTGATCCGTCACTCTGGTGCATACTGGAAAGGTGACAGCAAAAACAAAGTGCTGCAGAGAATTTATGGTGTATGTTTCCCGACCGCAGAGGAGCTGGAGGCACACCTTAAGCTTTTAGAGGAAGCAAAGGAAAGAGATCACAGAAAAATCGGAAAGGACATGAACCTGTTTATGGTTGATGATCTGGTTGGCCGTGGACTTCCGATGTTCCTTCCGAAGGGATATGTGATCTGGCAGGAGCTGGAGAATTATATCAAGAACAAGGAAAGAAAGCTGGGCTATCTGCATGTTATGACTCCTTGTGTCGGTACCGTAAATCTGTACAAGACATCCGGTCACTGGGATCACTACAAAGAAAACATGTTCCCACCAATGGAGATGGAGGGAGAGTCTTTCGTTCTTCGTCCGATGAACTGCCCGCATCATATGATGATCTATGCAAACAGAAGACATTCCTATAAGGATCTGCCGATCCGTATCGGTGAGATCGCACATGATTTCCGTTACGAATCCAGCGGAACGTTAAAGGGTATCGAGCGAGGCAGACATTTTTGTCAGAACGATGCGCATCTGTTTGTAACACCGGAGCAGATTGAGGATGAGTTTACCAAGGTTGTAGACTTGATTTTCAGTACCTACAAGGATTTCGGAATTACCAATTACCGTTGTGTACTGTCTCTGCGTGATCCGGCAAACAAAGAAAAGTATCATGATGATGATGCTATGTGGAACAAGGCAGAGGATGCACTCCGCACGGTATTGAATGATCTGAAAATTGATTATACAGAGGAAATTGGAGAGGCTGCTTTCTATGGACCAAAGCTGGATGTAAACGTACAGCCTGCAGTCGGCAATGAGATCACACTTTCTACCTGCCAGCTTGATTTCTGTCTCCCGGCAAAATTCAATCTGTCTTATGTAGACCGCGATGGCGAGAAGAAGACACCGGTTGTTCTGCACCGTGCAATTCTTGGTTCCCTTGATCGTTTCATGGCATATATTCTTGAGGAGACCAAGGGAAATCTGCCGACATGGCTGGCTCCGGTTCAGGTTCGTGTGATGCCGGTTAAGACAGACAACGAGGAACTGACTGCTTATGCAAAGGAAATCTGCGATGCATTAGAGGCAAAGGATGTCCGTGTAGAACTCGATGACAGATCCGAGAAGCTTGGCTATCGTATGCGTGAAGGACAGGTGCAGAAGGTGCCGTATCTTCTGGTTGTCGGCTTCAATGAGAAAGAAGACAGAACCGTATCCTTCCGTCTGCATGGAGAAAAAGATACCACAGTTCTTCCACTGGATGAGTTTGTGGAGAAGCTTGAGAATGAGATCAAAAATAAGCTGAGAACTCATATCGGGGCTGAAAAATAAATAAAAGCCGATTTGAAACAGTAAAAAATGCGCGCAGCAAAAAGTGGTGCCCCCCTTTTGCTGCGCGCTTTTTTGCAGGAAAATATATTTTTACTTTCATGTTAGAAAGTCGTTGTATTCTGTTCAGAAACTTCCAACTTCCGGATCAACTGGAATTCATGTATAACCATTGCCAGTCCAACTGCAAAAGATAACACATCCGCAACCGGACTCGCATAAAGAATTCCCTTAATTCCCCAGAAACGCGGGAAAAGCAAAAGCAAAGGAAGCAGGAATAAAATCTGTCTTGTCAGAGAAAGAAACGTTCCCTTATATGCTTTTCCGATCGAACTGAAAAACGTCGAGGAAATCGGCTGCATAAAATTAAGCCATGTAAACAGCAGGAAAATCCGGAAATAGTTTACACCGAAATCAAAATATTCTTTGCTTCCGCTGCCAAACAGACCGAGGATCTGTCGCGGAAAAATCTGAAACAGCAGAAAGGATACAATGGATACAATGGCACCGACCGTAATCGCCAGACGATATGATTCCTTTACCCGGTTGTACTGTTTTGCACCGTAGTTAAAACTCTGGATCGGCTGGCTGCCCTGTGACAGGCCGATAATCACGGAAAAGTAAAGCTGGTTGACTTTCATGACAATTCCGGAACAGGCAATCGGAATTGACTCTCCGTAAACGGACTGTGCACCGTAATGCTTTAGCAGGTTGTTCATCGTAATCTGCACGATCATCATGGCAACCTGGTTGATGGCAGAAGCCATGCCAAGTGAGCAGATCTGTGCCAGATGGGAAGCATTCGGCCGGAAATGCTCGGAGTGCAGGGTTACTGTGCGGTAGTGTGACAGATAGCAGACCGCAATAATCGCAGAGATGACCTGACCGATCACGGTTGCCGCTGCAGCACCGTACATGCCCCAGTGGAATCCCAGAACAAACACGGCATCCAATACAATGTTGATGACGGCGCCGGAAATGTTTACAAACATCGCCATCTTTGGGCTGCCGTCTGCACGGATTAAGTGTCCGCTTCCGATCGTAAGAATTAAAAAAGGAAAACCGATCGCCGTCACACGGACGTATTGCCGGGCAAGCGGGAGAACATCTGCAGGGGAACCAAATCCGACCAGCAGAGGATTCAAAAATAATTCGGTTATGGCAAAAAGAAGGATGCCAACGGTAAGAAGCATTGTGATGGCGTTTCCGACAAAATAGGGAGCTCTTTCTTTTTTGCCGGCACCCATGTGAAGGTTGAAGCTTGCCGCACCGCCGATTCCAAACAGAAGTCCAAGTCCTGTGCACATCATGGCAAGTGGGAATGCAATGTTGGTAGCGGCATTGCCGAGTGTGCCGACCGCATTTCCGATAAAAAGCTGGTCTGCAATGTTGTATACTGCACTGACAAGCATGGCGATAATGCTCGGTACGGAAAAGCGCAGAATCAGCGAAGAAATTTTGTCCACGGCAAGTGGATTTTGTTGTTCTGAAGTCATATGTTTCGCCCTTTCTTATGTTAATATCTGTATTTGCTTTTATATGGCAAACTTATATTATTATAGCTTTTTTCCTGTTTTTTTTCAATGAAGCCGGGCAGCAGGAAAATAAAATGGAAATTTTTGTATTTCTGAAACTTTTATGTGTGATGAATGGTCTAATAGATAGAAACAAAAAAGGAGGAAAATAAAATGAGTAAACTGAGTAGTGTATTAAAAAAGACAGGTATTGCAGTAGCTGCTGCGGCAATGCTGGTGACAATGGGAGCAGGAACGGTGGTTACACAGGCAAAAACAAGTCTGCCGGTTTATAAAGTATCGCTGGCAAAGAAGTATACCAACAACCAGAAGGGCAAACAGATGGAAGCCAGTGTAAAGATTCCGAAAGTGAAAATTACAGGTACAGACGGAAAAGTTATGAAAAGCGAAAGTGAAAAACTGAATGCTGCAATATCCAGTTATCAGAATAAATTTATCAAAGATTATAAAAAAGATGTGGCAGCCATAAAGAAGGGAGAGAAGGGAAATGAGAGCCTTACTTCCGGATATAAGGTTGTAACCGACAACGACAAGCTGTTTTGCCTGCGGATTGATACGGTAATTGCTATGGGCGGCTCCCAGAGTTATGCAAAGATTTTCAGTGTGGATAAAAAATCCGGAAAACAAATCACTCTGAAAAATCTGTTCAAAAAAGGAAGCGGCTATATTGACCGGATTTCCGACAATATCAAAGAACAGATGCGGGCACAGATGAAAGAGAATGCAGATGTTACCTATTTTGTGGACGATGAAAACAATAAGTTCAATTTCAAGTCCATCAGCAATAAGACGAATTTCTATGTCAATGAGAAGGGAAAACTTACCCTTGTATTTGATAAGTATGAAGTAGCACCGGGATATATGGGAATGGTCGAATTTTCCATTCCGACAGGTGAGATTGTAGATATGGTTACAAACGGATATCTGAAATAAAAGGCAAATAGAAAAAATGGCTCTGTGGGCAAATTCCACAGAGTCATTTTTTCTATTTGGTGCAAAGGAAGAGGATGCAATTTCTGATTTTTATGGTATACTGTCTGTAGAAAATAAAATGACGTGAGAGTATACCTATGAAAAACAGGACAAAAGCATTTGATTCCGGAATGGACGGTTATATTTCAAAACCGATGACCATCGATGCATTGTTTACCACATTAGAAGAAGTCTTACATTTATAAAACAGGATGTTTTAAAACAGAAAGGAGTCTGCCATGGATATAACGGGAGTAGGAAGTTCATCATATTTATATGGTTATGGAATTTCAGACAGTGATACAAAGAATGTCACAGGAAAAGAAAATGGCATCGGAAGCGTAGATGAAAACGGGAAACAGAAGGAATGCCAGACCTGTAAAAACCGTAAATATGTCGACGGATCAGATGAAGCAAATGTATCGTTTAAGAGTGCCGCGCATGTTTCCCCGCAGGCTGCATCATCGGCAGTCCGTGCACATGAGGGGCAGCATGTATCCAATGCCTACAGCAAGGCATCCGAGGAAAATGGCAGGGTGATTTCGGCATCTGTGCAGATTCATACTTCGATCTGCCCGGAGTGCGGGAGGTCGTATGTGTCAGGCGGAGTGACCAATACGCAGATCAAATACTACAATGAATCAAATCCGTACCAGAAGGATTTAAAGGTAACCGACGGGATAAAGGCACGGGGCGATCATGTGGATATGCAGGTGTAGGGGATTGAAGCATGCAGTTCGTGTTGACTAATTTGTATAACAGCTGATAAAATGATTGGGAAAATTACGGCATCTGATTCATTCATCTGCAGAGCATTTGGTGAAAAAGATACGACGGTAATTGTGTTGAACAATTTTAATATAAATGAATAAAAACTCTGACGGCAAGGATGATCCGAGCAGGAATAGTTAAGAAATAAGGATTTACAGAACCATCTTTCTGACAGATTGCCCGAAAGATGGTTTTTTGCGTTGAAAATAACAGGAGGATAGCATGTTAAAGGTAGCAGTATACGGAAAGGGCGGTATTGGAAAATCCACAGTGACTTCCAATCTTGCAGCAGCTTTTGCAAATATGGGAAAACGTGTCATTCAGATCGGATGCGATCCGAAAGCGGATTCCACCATTAATTTACTTGGTGGTGAGCCACTTCGTCCGGTAATGAATTATATGAGGGAAGAGGACGAGGAGCCGGATGAGCTGGTGCAGATTTCAAAGGAAGGCTATGGAGGAATCCTCTGCATTGAGACGGGCGGACCGACACCGGGACTTGGCTGTGCGGGGCGTGGAATTATTGCGACTTTTCAGCTTCTTGAAGATATGGAACTATTCGAACATTATAAACCCGATGTGGTTTTGTATGATGTATTAGGTGATGTTGTGTGCGGTGGATTTGCAGCACCGATTCGTGAGGGATATGCGGATAAGGTTCTGATCGTTACATCCGGTGAAAAAATGGCACTGTATGCTGCCAACAATATTTCCAGTGCAGTCAGAAATTTTGAGGATCGCAGTTATGCCCGGGTATTTGGCATCGTGTTAAATCACAGAAATGTGGAAAATGAGAAAGAAAAAGTACAGGCATTTTCAGAAAAGATCGGGGTGCCGATTGTGGGAGAAGTGCCGCGAAGTAATGAAATTATTCACTGGGAAGAGCAGGGAAAGACTGTGATCGAAGGAGATCCGGCCTCTGAAATCAGCAGATGTTTCTTTGATCTTGCCACATTGTTATGGAAAGAAGAGGAAAACGCATGAGACAGGAAGCATATTTTTGTACGGTAAAAGAGCTGGATGAGCTTGGAAAAAATAACATTCCCAGACAGCTTATTTCCCATACACATCTGATCTACAGTTCCCCTGCAACGCTGGCATTCAATTCTCCGGGAGCAGAAGGATTTGGTGTCAAACGTGCAGGTCTGGCGGTTCCGGATTCTGTTATGTTGATCGTGTCTCCGGGATGCTGTGGCCGCAATACCTCGGTGCTTAGTTCGATGCGGGCCTATCAGGACCGTTTTTATTATCTGTTGATGGATGAGACGGATATTGTGACCGGAAGGCACCTGAAAAAGATCCCTAAGGCAGTAGCGGAAATATGCGAAGGACTTAAGAAAAAGCCGTCTGTTGTGATGATATGTATTACCTGTGTGGATGCGCTGCTTGGCACGGATATGGAGCGTGTCTGTCACAAGGCAGAGGAATATGCAGGGGTTCCGGTAAGGCCATGTTATATGTATGCACTGACCAGAGAGGGCAGAAAACCACCGATGGTGCATGTGCGGCAGTCCGTTTATTCGTTGCTGGAACCGAAAAAGAAAAAAGGAAACGTGGTGAATTTACTGGGATATTTTTCACCGCTTACGGATGACTGTGAGCTGTATGATCTGCTTCATGGGGCAGGAGTAAAAACAATCCATGAGATTTCCAGGTGCAAGGATTATGCACAGTATCAGACCATGTCGGAAGCAAATTTTAATCTGGTACTGCATCCAGAAGCGCGCTTTGCGGCAGAGGATTTTCATGACCGGCTGAAAATTCCATATATCGAGCTGCGCAGATTATATCAGATCGATAAAATTGCCAGTCAGTATCGTGCTTTTGCCGCTGCACTGGGTGTGGAATTTGAGGATGAAATACCGCGTAAGGCAGCAGAGGAGGCGGTAGAAAAATTCCGGGAAATACATCCGGATGCAGTATTTGCCGTCGGAGAATGGATGAACGGAGATCCGTTCGAACTGGCACTTGCATTGGTACACTATGGATTTCGTGTGTCGGAGATTTATGGAACATTATCCGGTGAAAACTTTGTCTATGTAAAACAACTGGCAAAAATCAGCCCGGATACGAAAGTTTTTTCCAATCTGGAACCGACCATGCTGTATTATGACAAAAGTCAGTCCGGCGTCAATATGACCATAGGAAAAGATGCCGGCTATTATCATAAAGAATGTTCCAATGTGCTCTGGAATGAAGAACGGCAGCCATACGGTTATGCCGGTGTGCGCAGACTGTTTGAGGCATTGGCGGAGGTATAACACAATGAGAGGACTGAGAAAATATCTGACACCATTTGCACCGGATCAGTCAGGTGCGGTGTCTGTATTATATGAATTTGGCGGTATTATCGTCATTTGCGATGCCGGTGGTTGTACCGGAAATATCTGTGGATTTGATGAGCCGCGGTGGTTTGAGAGCAAAAGCGCACTGTTTAGTGCAGGGCTTCGCGATATGGATGCAATTCTCGGCCGTGATGACAGGCTGGTGGCAAAGCTTGCAGATGCAGTGACAAAACTGGATGCAAAGTTTGCAGCAATTATCGGGACGCCGGTTCCGGCCGTTATCGGAACGGATTACCATGCCTTAAAGCGTATGACGGAGAAAAAAGTGGATCTGCCGATTCTGACTGTGGATACGGATGGAATGGAATTGTATGACAAGGGGGAAGAAAAAGCCTGGAAGGAACTGTTTTTGGTATTTGCAGGTGAAAAAGAAGACGTGATTTTGGGCAGAATCGGGATACTTGGCATGACACCACAGGATATCAGTGATCTGCGTGCAGCAGACCGTATCCGGGAGCGTTTTGCGGCAGAAGGAAAAACTGCTGTCTGCTTTGGAATGGGAAATGGACTTGATGATGTAAAATCGGTTTCCAATGTGGAAAAAAATATCGTGGTATCGCCGGCTGCTTTAGAGGCAGCGAAATATCTGGAACGAACATATGGAACACCGTACGAGACAGGCTATCCGCTGGTGGATGAACTGGTTTACGATATGAATTATCATGGGAAAAAGGTACTTATTGTACAGCAGCAGGTGATCGGATCTGCAATCCGGGAAGAGATACAAAAAAAAGCAAAGGATGCACAGGTGACAGTTGCAAGCTGGTTTATGATAAAGTCAGAGCTTTGCAGTGACACAGATCTGCATCTGCGGGATGAAGAAGATTATATAAGGCTGGTGGAAAACATGGAATATGATGTGATTTACGCTGATCCATGTATGAAGCGTATGACACCGGAATTTGACGGAATCTTTGTGGATACGATACATTTTGCGGTGTCGGGGCATCTTGCAGAGATGAGATAACAGTTGCCGGTTGTCTTGTAAGATGTGACCCGCAATAAGGGAGTGTACGATTGGAGAAAAGTGTGTATAAGAATGAGATGACCTGGCGCATCCGGGTATACGGTATCGTTCAGGGTGTTGGTTTCCGGCCAACGGTAAGCCGCCATGCGACAAACCATGGAATTTACGGAACTGTTTGCAATAAAGGACCCTATGTGGAAATTTATGCACAGGGGACAAAAGAACAGATCGAAGGATTTTTAAACAGTCTGAAAGAACATCCACCGAAGCGTGCGGCTGTTTTGAAGATAAATACAGAGAATATCACCGCAGATACAACAGAACAGTTTGAACATTTTGACATTATCGAAAGTGAAAAAACAAAAGGGGAAATCTTTATTTCCCCGGATATTGCAATCTGCGATGAGTGCAAGGAAGAAATGTTTGACCCGAAAGACAGACGGTATCTGCATCCGTTTATCAACTGCACCTGCTGTGGACCAAGGCTTACGATTCTGGATGCTCTGCCGTATGACAGGGAACGCACAAGTATGAAAGAGTTTCCGATGTGCCCGGACTGTGCAAAAGAATACACGGATGAGAAAACCAGGCGGTATGACGCGCAGCCGGTGTGCTGCAACCAATGTGGACCACAGGTGTACCTGATCGGCAGACCCGAGCGGGGACGTGCCGCAATTACATATACACGCCGGCTTATTCGTGAAGGCAAAATTGTAGCAATCAAGGGAATCGGAGGGTTTCATCTGTGCTGTGATGCTACAAATGAAGAAGTGGTCTGCCGTCTTAGAACATTAAAAAACCGCCCGGCCAAGCCCTTTGCAGTTATGGCAAAAGATGAATCGGTTGTAAAACGGGAATGTGTGGTGACGCCGGAGCAGGAGGCGATTCTTACCGGATATCAGAAACCGATTCTGTTACTGGACAGACGAAGCGATGGCGGGCTGGCATCTTCGGTGGCACCGAACAATCCAAAAGTTGGTGTGATGCTTCCGTATGCACCGGTGCAGTTATTGATTTTTCAGTATGATGATGGTATCGAGATGCCGGATCTTCTGGTGATGACCAGTGGAAATACTTCCGGTGCACCGATCTGTCGTGAGGATGAGGAAGCTGTTGCCGAATTATCCCATTTGTGTGATGCGATGCTGTCACATAACCGCAAAATCAGGATACGGGCAGATGATACGGTGATGGATTTTTACAGAAATGAACCGTACATGATCCGGCGTTCCAGAGGCTATGCACCGCTGCCGTTTATGACAAAAGCAGACTGGAAAGGACAGGTGCTCGCGGTTGGCGGGGAATTGAAAAATACCTTTTGCATAGGTGTGGACAACAGGTTTTATCCGTCACCATATGTGGGAGATCTGGAGGACTTAAGAACGGTAAAGGCATTGCAGGAGACAATACACCGGTTTCAGACATTGCTGGAAGTAAAGCCACAGGCTGTGGTCTGTGATCTGCACCCAAAATACAATTCTACGGTTGTAGCGGAAGAACTTGGATATCCGGTGATAAGAGTGCAGCATCATTATGCACACATATTATCGTGTATGACAGAAAATGACTGTCATGATCCGGTCATCGGAGTCGCTTTTGACGGAACCGGATATGGAACGGATGGCACGATCTGGGGCGGAGAGATCCTGCTGGCGGATTATGGGAATTTTACAAGATTCGGAAGTATTACCCCGTTTTTACAGATGGGGGGCGATGCTTCTGCAAAAGAGGGCTGGCGTATTGCGGTCTCTATGATTTACGGATATACGAAAGATCGCAAAAGGGCATGGGAGATCATGGAAACACTGGGTCTTTGCAGCGAACAGGAAAGCAGGGTACAGTTCACCATGGCAGACCGGAAGATTAATGCGGTGGCTTCAACCAGTGCAGGACGGCTTTTTGATGCCGTCAGTGCGATACTCGGGATCAGGCGCAGGTCAGGATTTGAAGGGGAAGCATCGACGGCATTGCAGTTTGCAGCAGAGGCATACGAGCAGCAGAACCTCTCAAATATCTCACAGGAGCAAAAGGAAAATAAGGATATACTGCTGCATGAAACAAAAGAGCGTTTCGTTTTAAATACACAGATGTTGGTGCAGCAGATTACAGAAGCAAAAATGCGGGGCGAAGACACCGGGATGCTGGCATATCGGTTTCATCAGGTACTGGCAGAAATGATTACAGCTGCCTGTATCAAAGCAAAAGAAAGCAGTGGCAGGGATAAAGTTGCCTTAAGCGGTGGCGTATTCCAAAACCGGTTACTGCTGCGTCTGACAGAAGAACGACTGTTACAGGAAGGATTCGAAGTGCTGCGGCACCGTATGATTCCGCCGAATGACGGAGGAATTGCAATCGGACAGGCAGCATATGGGATGTATCAGTTACAGAAATAGGAGGATAAAAAGATGTGTGTAGGTTTATCAGCTAAGGTAGTAAAAATCAGTAATGGCACGGCGGTCATTGATGCAGGTGGTGCCAAAAGAGAGGTTTCTTCCCAGCTTCTGGAAGATCTGGAGCCGGGAGATTATGTTATGGTGCATGCAGGTGTAGCAATTGCAAAAATCACCGATGAGGACGACAGTGAAACCGAGCAGCTCATGGAGGAATTTTTATAATGAAAACAGCCAGAGAGATCATTGAAAATTATGATGGCCCGGATGTGCGGATCATGGAAGTGTGCGGTACGCACACACATGAGATTTTCCGGCTGGGAATCCGTAAACTGCTGCCAAAACAGGTAGAATTGATTTCCGGACCGGGATGTCCGGTATGTGTAACACCGGTTAGTTTTATAGATGAAGCTATTTATCTGGCATTGGAAAAAGGAGTTACAATCTGTACATTTGGTGATCTGGTGCGAGTGCCGGGAACCAATATGAGCCTTGCGGGAGCCAGAGAACAGGGAGCGAAAATCCATGTTGTGTATTCTCCGGCAGATGCCGAAAAATATGCCGGAGAACATCCGGATGAGCAGGTGACATTTCTGTCGGTCGGATTTGAGACAACGACACCGGCAGGATGTCTTTCCGTAAAGGCGGCAAGAGAAGATGGACTGGATAATTACTCTATATTGGTGGCAAACAAAACCATGCCTCAGGCGTATGAGGCATTAAAGGACAGTGCAGATGTATTTTTATATCCGGGACATGTCAATGCCATTACGGGAACACGTCTTTGCGAAGCTCTGACCGAAGAAGGGGTCAGCGGTGTTGTGGCAGGATTTACGGCAAAAGAACTGATGACAGCACTGGCGGTTGCGCTGGTAAAATTCCAGGAAGGAAAGCCATTTTTTGTAAACTGCTATCCGCGAGTGGTGACACAGGATGGAAGCAGGGAGGCACAGCTGCTTGTAGATGAGATGATGGAAGCCTGTGACTGCGAATGGAGAGGGCTGGGTGTTATTCCGAAATCCGGCATGAAATTAAGACAGGAGTGGCAGGAGTTCGATGCACGTCTCAAATATCAGATGCCGAAAATTGAAGGAAAACCCAATCCGGCCTGCCGCTGTGGCGATGTACTTCAGGGGAAATGCAAACCATCCGATTGTAAAGTATTCGGAAAAGGCTGTACACCGCAGCATCCGATCGGCGCCTGCATGGTGTCCGGTGAGGGAGCCTGCTCTGCATATTATCAGTATTCATAAGAAAGAAGGAAAAAACATCATGGAAAATAAAACAGTAACGATGGCACATGGTGCCGGTGGAAAGCAGACATCCGAATTGATTGATCAGGTGTTTAAGGCGCATTTTGTAAACAATGATCTGACGGCAGATGATGCAGCGGTATTAGTTCCGCCGGCAGGAAGAATGGCAGTATCTACAGATGGGTTTATTGTATCTCCGGCATTTTTTCCGGGGGGAAATATCGGCAAACTGTCTATCTGCGGAACGGTAAATGATCTTGCCTGTATGGGTGCAAAACCGCTTTATCTTACCTGCGCTTTTGTAATTGAAGAGGGATTTCCAATGGACAAACTCGAAGAAATCGCAGCTGCCATGGAAAAAACAGCAAAAGAGGCCGGGGTACATATTGTATCGGGAGATACAAAGGTTGCCGGAAAAGGACAGGTGGATGGAATTTTTATCACCACGACCGGAATGGGGGAGATCGAAGAAGGAGTGACCGTCGGCGGAGAACTGGCAAAGCCCGGAGATGCAATCATCGTAACCGGTGATATCGGACGGCACGGATGTACGATCCTGTTAGAGCGGGAAGATTTTGGCATCGATGCGGATGTGACCAGTGACTGTGCACCTTTGTGGAAGACCGTAAAGGCAGTCATGGATACCACACACAACCTGCATGTGATACGTGATGCGACCAGAGGCGGCGTCGGAACAGTCCTGTATGAGATCGCAGGTCAGAGCAGCGTAGGCATCCGTTTAAATGCAGAGGCTGTTCCGGTACGGCCGGAAGTAAAAGGAGTCTGCGGGATGCTTGGACTTGAGCCTTTATATCTGGCATGCGAAGGAAGACTTGTCATCATGGCACCAAAGGAAGAGGCAGAGGGCATTGTAGAAACATTGAAAAAATGTCCATATTCCGCAGATGCAGCTATTATTGGTGAAGTGATCGCAGAGGAACCGGGAAGAGTTATAATGGAGACGGAAATCGGCACACAGGCACTGCTTCCACAGCCGGGGGGAGAGCTTTTACCAAGAATCTGTTAATAGGAGGAGTCAGGGCATGGAAACCAGAGTGGCAGTTATTTCAATTATTGTAGAACAGGAGGATGCCATTGAAGAATTAAATATCCTTCTTCATGAAGCACGTCAGTACATTGTAGGCAGAATGGGCATACCATACCGCGCAAAAGGAATCAGCATCATAAGCATTGTCATTGATGCACCACAGGACACGATCAGTGCACTTTCCGGAAAAATCGGACATTTAAAAGGCGTATTCGCAAAGACTGCATATTCGAATGTCATTACTCCGGCAGAAGGGGGAACACAGGATTGATCAGGATAGCAGTATATGGAAAAGGCGGAATCGGAAAATCCACTACCGTTTCAAATGTAGCGGCTGCATTGGCAGAAATGGGGCTTAAGGTGATGCAGATCGGATGCGATCCGAAAGCAGATTCTACCATATTGCTCCGTCATGGAGAGGCTGTGCCGGCCGTGCTCGACTTATATAATGAGAAAAAGCAGGCGTTGCAGCTGGAGGATATGATACGCATTGGGTATAACGGTGTTATCTGTGTGGAGGCCGGTGGACCGACACCGGGACTTGGCTGTGCCGGCCGTGGTATCATCACGGCACTGGAAAAGTTAAAAGAGCTTGGCGCATATGATGTATACAAACCGGATGTGGTTTTATATGATGTACTCGGAGATGTGGTATGCGGTGGATTTTCCATGCCGATGCGGGGCGGTTATGCGGACAAAATATTTATTATTACCTCCGGGGAAAACATGGCAATTCATGCAGCTGCAAATATTGCCATGGCAGTGGAAAATTTTAAAAACCGTGGATATGCCGGGCTTGGCGGACTCATTTTAAATCGCAGGGATGTCCCGCGGGAAGAGGAAAAAGTGGCAGAACTGGCAGACGATTTTCACACAGCTGTTATTGGTACACTATCACACAGCGGGCAGGTGGCACTGGCAGAGGAGCAGAAAAAAACATTGATGGAGTGTTATCCAACAGGTGAAATGGCAGACGAATACCGTGCGCTTGCCATGCAGATGTATCGCATATGCGGTGGCATTCTGGAAGCGAAAAGCGATAAGGTAAGGTCCGGATATATACAGGAGGAAGCGTAATGTTACGTCGTGTGGGGGAAACCGTTGATTCGAAAGATGCTGTGGTAAAAATAAAAGATGCCTCATTTCCAACACCATTTGTTTCGGCACTGGAGTATAATTCGCCGGTGCATGGCAACTGGAATATTGTGCATACGGGAATGCAGGTTCCGGAATCTATCCAGATCTATGTCTGTGCGGATAACTGTATGCGTGGTGTTGTACTGACTGCGGCAGAAATGAATGCAGCAGACCGTTTTTCTTTTGTTCTTGTGGAGGAGCAGAATCTGCTAAGCGGCAATCTGGAGGATATTACCATCGAGGGTGTGACGGATGTGTTGAATAAACGGAAGGACCATCCTGAGGCGGTTCTGCTTTTTACCGTTTGTCTGCATCATTTTGTGGGAAGTAATCTGAACTATATTTACAGGGAACTGGAGCATCGTTTTCCTGACATCTGCTTTATCCGCTGTTATATGGACCCGATTATGCAAAAACATGGACTGACACCGGACCAGAAGCTGCGGAAAGCAATGTATGATCCTCTTTTGGGCTGTGAGCCGGACGCTAAAACAGTATCTGTCTTTGGCAGTGATTTTGTTCTGGATGAGAACAGTGATATTAAGCGTCTGTTAAAACGATATGATTATAAGGTGCTGGAACTGCCCGGATGTAAAACCTGGCAGGAACTGTTGGATATGAGCAGGGGATGCCTGTTTATCGACTGCTATCCGGCTGGAAAATACGGGATGGAGGCACAGGCAGGCCGCCTGGGACGAAAATCTCTGTATCTGCCCGGCAGTTTTGACTATGATGAGATCAGAAAGCAGTTAAAGCAGCTGACCGATGCACTCGGACTGCCGGAACTGACAGAAGATGAGCTGGCCCGCGAGCAGGAGTCCTGTGAGGAGGCTCTGGCAAAAGCAAAAAATCTGATCGGGGATATGCCGGTCACTCTGGATTATCTGTATCATCCAAGACCACTTGGACTGGCAAAACTGCTTCTGACACATGGCTTTTGTGTGAAAGCTGTTTATCTGGACAGTATCAGTCCGGAAGAAAAAGCAGATTTTTTCTGGCTGCAGGAGCATGCACCGGAACTTGAGCTGATCGCAACGATTCAGGTGAAGATGCGTGTACTGCCAAGAGGTGCAAGCGGGGAAGTGCTGGCAATCGGACAGAAAGCGGCCTATTTTGGCCGAAGCCGTCACTTTGTCAATCTGGTACAGGGAGAAGGTCTGTATGGATTTGACGGTATTCGAAGAACCGCAGAGCTGATGATGGATGCATATCTCAATGAAAAGGATACAGAAAAACTTGTTGTACAAAAAGGATGGGGGTGTGAGTGCTGTCTATGAGACAATCTTATCGAATGATACCGGTTTATACGGCCGATGTGTCAGGGGTCTGTTCTGCACTGTATGAACTTGGCGGAATGACAGTTATGCATGATCCTTCCGGATGCAACTCTACTTACAATACGCATGATGAAATCCGCTGGTACGATCAGGACAGTCTTATTTTTATCTCGGGACTTACAGAAATTGACGCGATCATGGGAAATGACAGAAAATTTATTGATGATATCGAGTATGCAGCCCGTGAACTGCATCCCAAATTTATCGCGCTGGCAGGTTCGCCTATTCCATTTATGAATGGTACGGATTTTCCTGCAATTGCGCGTGTGATTGAGACAGAAACCGGAATTCCGGCATTTTCCGTGCCGACGAACGGGATGAATGATTATGTGTATGGAGCGGGCATTGCACTCGAAGAAATCGCAAAGCGGTTTGTCAGAGAACCGGACAGGCAGGAGAATAGAGATCCCTCTTCGCGCACGGTAAATCTGTTAGGTGTGACACCACTTGATTTCGGACCACAGAAAAATGCAGAAACCTTAAAAGAGAATCTGCAGAAATACGGATGGCAGGTTATGTCTGTGTGGGCGATGGGCGATGATTTGAAAACGTTGCAAAGATCAGCGGAGGCAGACGTTAATCTGGTTGTTTCGGCAGTAGGACTCCGTGTGGCAAAGATACTCTGGGAGAAGTACAAAATACCATATGTGATCGGAACACCAAACGATTGGCTGGCAGAAGATATTTCAAATGCACTGGAGCGTGCAGCCACACGGCAGGCAGAGCCGGCGGTTGTATATTTGCAGAACCGCATGCAGCAGGAGGCAGATATTACGCTGGTCGGAGAACCTGTCACTATGGGATCATTAGCAGCAGGGATTGAAAAAAGATATGGTCGTGCCGCCCGCGTACTGTGTCCGTTAAAGGAATGTGCGGATTTGCTCGGTGAAAAAGATAAAATGGTGCTTGGAGAGGAAGCGATGGAAGAGGCACTTAAAAGTGCAGGGATCATTGTGGCAGATCCTCTGTATCGTCCGATCTGTCCGGGGGAAAGTATTTTTTATGAATTACCGCATGTGGCATTTTCGGGGAGAATATATTTTTGAGAATACTATTGTCAGGATGCAAATTGCAATCTGCGATGATGAAAAATCTATAGGCTTGATATTAGAAGAAAAAATAAAGAAATTATTACCGGATGCAGTGATAGAAACATATTTATCGGGTGATGAACTGATTGCAAGTGGTTGTAAGCCGGATATGCTCTTTTTGGATATCCAGATGCCGGGAAAGAATGGGATGGAAACGGCAAGGATTCTGCGTCAGAAGGATGACGAAGTGGACGTTGCTGCATAAACCAGTTGACAGATTCCTTTCGGAAGTATAATATAAAGACAAATTTCATAGGATATAAAAAACAAAGGGCGATGTTGTTCAGACACTGCCCCTTTTTTTATTCGAAAACAGGAGGGATGAGGTTATGGAAAAGTTAAATGATGTGATTACAGCAATTGACGATTTTGTCTGGGGACCGGTCATGCTGATTCTGCTTGTGGGGACCGGAATTTTCCTTACGATCCGCACACGGTTTCTGACATGGAGAAATCTCGGTTATGCACTCAAAAGTACGTTAAGCAAAGAGGCGCGGACGAAAAGCCGTGGCGAGGGCGATGTGTCTCCGTTTTCGGCACTGACCACAGCACTTGCCGCCACAATCGGAACGGGCAACATTGTGGGGGTTGCGACGGCGATGGTTTCCGGTGGCCCGGGAGCTTTGGTCTGGATGTGGATCTCTGCTGCATTTGGTCTGACGTCGAAGTTCAGTGAATGTATGCTGGCGATCAAATACCGTGAGATCAATGCCAAAGGGGAGATGAGCGGCGGCCCGATGTACACGATGAAAAAGGCACTGAAGAATAAAAGATTTGGAGCGGTTCTTGCGTGGTTATTTGCACTCTTTGCTGTGATTGCTTCGTTTGGAATCGGCAATATGACACAGGGAAATTCGATTTCCGGTGCATTACATACGACATTTCATGTGCCGCCCCATCTGACCGGAATTGTGATTACGGTGCTTGCCCTGCTGATCATTGTCGGCGGTATCAAATCCATTTCAAAGGTTTCTTCGGTGGTCGTTCCGCTGATGGCGATTTTTTATGTGATCTGTGGCGTTATTGTCATTATCGGAAATATTTCGAATCTGCCGGCAGGCATTTTGATGATTTTTCAGATGGCATTTTCGGTAAAAGCGGTAGGCGGCGGTCTGTGCGGAACGATTGTCGCTTCCATGATGAATGCAATGCGTTATGGTGTGGCAAGAGGTGTATTTTCCAACGAAGCCGGTATGGGATCTGCGGCAATTACGGCAGCGGCTGCAACGACGGATAACCCGGTGCGTCAGGGATATATCAATATGACGGGAACCTTCTGGGATACGATTGTTGTCTGTACGATTACAGGACTTGCGATTGCCTCTTCCGGTGTCCTTGGCATGACCGATGCTGCCGGGAATATGCTGACCGGTTCGGATGTTACAATTGCGGCATTTGAGACGGTTCTGGGATCGGCCGGGGGCTGGCTTGTGACAATCGGGATTACATTGTTTGCGTTTTCTACAATACTCGGCTGGGAGTATCACGGGGAAAAAGCATTTGAATATCTGCTGGGAACGCACCGGTTTAATATGGTATACCGCCTTGTTTTTTCCTTTGTTGTGTATTTCGGATGTACACAGACACTGAATCTGGTATGGAGTTTCTCGGATATTGCCAATGCGCTGATGGCAATCCCGAATCTGATCTGTATGCTCCTGCTCAGTGGTGAAATTGCAAAGGATATTCGGGAGTTTCAGAAAAAAATTCATAAATATAATTAAAAAATGTAAGGTTATTCTTTGCTATCAGCCCGAAGCGTAGTATAATGTAGTTATCTGAATTTTATAGACATGGAGGTTAGGAAATTATGCAGATGGAACAGCTACGCAAAGATATGATGGCAGCGATGAAAGCGCGCGACAAGGAACGGAAGGATGCAATTTCGTCTCTGGTTTCGGCAGTGAAGAAAAATGCCATTGATGCCGGATGCAGAGATGACATTCCGGAGGATATGGTCAATGCCACAATCATGAAGGAATTAAAGACCGTTCAGGAACAGATCGATTCCTGCCCGGCAGACCGTACCGATTTGCTGGAGGAGTACAGAAAACGTTATGACATTATGAAAGAATATGCACCGAAGATGCTTTCGAAAGAGGAAGTGACTGCGATTGTTAAGGAAAAGTTTGCAGATGTGATTGCAACGAAGAACAAGGGACAGATCATGAAGACGATTATGCCGGAGCTGAAAGGAAAGGCAGACGGAAAGGTGATCAATGAAGTTGTTACAGAGATGTGCAACGCATAAAGGAGAAGAAACATGAGATTGTATATGCCGACGAAGGTATTTTTTGGCAGCGGTTGTGTTTCGGAAAACGGTGCAGAGTTAAAAGCATTAGGAAGCAGAGCCATGATTGTGACGGGAAAACATTCCAGCCGCATCAATGGTTCGCTTGCAGCAGTTGAACAGGCATTGCAGGCAAACGGGCAGACCTATGTGATTTTTGATGAGATCGAAGAGAATCCTTCTGTGGAGACCGTGGCTGTGGCAGCGGGCATTGCAGTAAAAGAACAGGTGGATTTCTTTGTGGCTGTGGGAGGCGGTTCTCCGATGGATGCGTCCAAGGCGATTTCGCTTCTGGCAGCGAATCCATCGGCAATCGATCATGCAGAGGAGCGTCTTTATCATCCGGAGCTGATGCAGGGCTATCCGGTTGCAGCAGTCCCGACCACATCCGGTACGGGATCGGAAGTGACGCCTTATGCGATTCTGACACGGCACGACTTACATACCAAGCAGTCAATCGCACACAAATGGTTTGCGGATCTGGCATTTGTGGATGCCGGATATTTAAAGACTTCTTCTTATGAGAATATGGTCAGCACCTGTGTGGATGCGCTGGCACATCTGATTGAGTCATATCTGAATACTAATGCAAATGCATATAACCGGATATATTCAGCGGAAGGTCTTCGGATCTGGGGCAGTGCAAAGGAATACCTGCTTTCTTCCGGGATTAAGATTCCGGATGAAGGATACGAAACATTCATGCATGCATCGGTTGTGGCAGGTATGGCGATTGCACATACCGGTACCAGTATTCCGCACGGATTAAGTTATCCGGTCACATATGAGCTTGGCATTCCGCATGGAAAGGCAGTCGGATTTTTCCTGCCGGGATTTTTGCGTTTTTACAATAATCAGAAGCGGGTGGCAGAGGTGCTTGAGCTGCTTGGATTTGAGAACCGGGCTGAATTTATCGCCTATCTGGACAAGCTGCTGGGCAAACCACAGATCCCGGAGGAACTGTGGGAGGAGGATGTGCAGAAACTGTTGCAGAATCCTGCCAAGTTAAAGAACTATCCGTTTGAGATGACGGAAGAAATTCTGAAAAAATATCTAAACAAATGAGAACCCGTTTGAGGAGGAAACTTATATGATACAAAAGTTGATTGAAAAGTTAAATAAGAAGAGATTAAAAGAACGAATTCCTTCTGCAATTGTGATGGTGGCCCTGATTGTTAGCATTTCCGGTGTTGTGGGAGCCGTATCCGGAATTGTGGTCAGCAACCGCTATAATTATGCATTGAAAAATTATGGTTTTTCACAGGGTGATATCGGCAAGATGATGATTACGTTTGACGATACGAGAAGTTATCTGCGTGCTGCGATCGGATATCAGGATGAAAACCTTGTGAACAGCTGCGTAGAAAATTATGAGAAGAAGAAAGAATCCTGCCAGCAGTACACCAAAGAGGTAAAAAATACGGTTTCATCTTCGGATGAGGAGAAAATCTATAGCAGCATCACAGAAAAACTGACGGAATATTATGAAATCTGTGATGCAGTACTGGAAAAAGGAAAGAATACACAGGATATTGATGCGCGCCATGAAGCACAGCAGATGGCACAGGATCAGGTGGCACCGATCTATGAGGAGATTTATCAGGATATGGTGAAACTGATGGATGCAAATACCGAGCATGGAGATAAGTTAGAGAAAATTCTTACAATGGTAGAATTGATCACACTTATTGCAATTATTGCGGTTATTGCACTTGCAATTTTTGTAGCCCGCCGGATCGGCAGAGTGCTTGCACAGAATATTGTTGATCCTTTGGATCAGCTGGGTGCCCGTTTTGATACATTTGCAAAGGGGGATCTCTCCAGCGAATTCCCGGAGATGACATCAGAGGATGAAATTTCCGAGATGGTAATTGTTGCGCGCGAGATGGCAAAGAATCTGGCCGCTGTTATTCAGGATGTCAACCACCGTATGGATCTGATGGCTCACAATGATTATACCGGTGTTTCCAAAATTCCGGAGAAATATATGGGTGAGTTTGCGGCAATGAATGATGCAATCCATGTCATGAACACCGATATGAATGAGACGATGCACCGGATTGAGGAGGCTGCTTCCCAGGTATCTGCAGGTTCTACCAATCTGGCAGAGGGATCACAGACACTGGCAGAGGGATCTACCGATCAGGCAGGTGCAGTGGAAGAACTTCTGGCATCCTTTGCCAATATCACAGAAGGGGTTGAGCACACACATGAGAGTGCACAGGCTTCTTACGAATTATCTGTAAAATATGCACAGGAAGCAGATAAGACACAGAAGGAAATGAATGCAGTTACCGAAGCAATGAAGAGAATCAGCGATATGTCCAAGCAGATTGAGACAATCATCGGACAGATCGAGGAGATCGCGGAGCAGACGAACCTGCTTGCCCTGAACGCATCCATTGAGGCTGCACGTGCAGGAGAAGCCGGCAAGGGCTTTGCCGTAGTTGCATCCCAGATCGGAAAACTTGCGGATGAGAGTGCACAGTCTGCAGTCAATACCCGTGAGCTGATTATGAACTCTATTCAGGAAATCGAAAACGGCAATCAGGCAGTTGATGTGACTTTCCAGACGATTATTTCTCTTGTAGAGGGAATCAATGAAGTGGCAAAGAAATCCCAGGAACTGGCACAGCTTTCCGAGACACAGGCAGAGCAGATCAAGCAGGCAGAGTCCGGTGTAAACCAGATTTCCGAGGTTGTACAGAGCAACGCGGCAATCGCAGAGGAATCTTCCGCAACCAGTCAGGAGCTTTCTGCAGAGTCTGCTTCTCTGAATGATCTGGTGCAGCAGTTTAAGTTAAAATAGTGATACAAAATAAAGGCATAAGAGAGGAATAATCTGGAAAATGGATACGTCGATTTTTATCGGAACATGGTGGTCACTGGTGCCGCCTCTTCTGGCAATCATACTGGCACTTGTCACCAAGGAAGTATACAGTTCCCTGTTTATTGGAGTGGCGGTCGGAGCACTGTTATATACCGGATTTCATCCGTGGAATGCATTCAATGCCCTGTTTTCGATTATGAAAGACAGCATGAATCTGAATATTCTGATTTTTGATGTGCTGCTTGGAATGATTATTGTATTGATGTCAAAATCAGGAGGCTCAGCTGCTTATGGAAGATGGGCCGGCAGCAAGATCAGGTCAAAAAAGAGCGCAATGCTGGCAACCACAGGACTTGGAATGCTGATTTTTGTGGATGATTATTTCAATTGTCTGACCGTCGGATCTGTGATGCGTCCGGTAACTGACCGCTACAAAGTATCCCGCGCAAAACTGGCATATATCATTGATGCGACCGCTGCGCCGGTCTGCATCATTGCGCCGATTTCCAGCTGGGCGGCAGCCGTCAATTCGTATGTTCCGAAAGATGCCGGGATTACGGGATTTCAGCTGTTTCTGCGAACAATTCCGTACAATCTCTATGCGATTCTGACGATTGTCATGGTATTTTTTGTGATTATTGCAGGTTTTGATTTCGGACTCATGAAAAAACATGAGGAGAATGCTGCAAAAGGAGATCTGTTTACCAGCGGCGGGGAAGAGTTTGAAAAGGTTAAGGAAGAAGATATTTCTTCCAACGGAAAAGTGATTGATCTGCTTCTTCCGGTGATTGTTCTGATCGGTTCTGCAATTGGTGCCATGATCTATACCGGATTTCTGGGCGGTGCGACCGATGTGGTCAGTGCATTTGCAGGATGTGATGCGGAGACCAGCCTGATTTTTGCAACCATGGTCACGGTCTTTGTCATGCTGTTTTTGTATCTTCCGCGAAAGGTGGTTACGTTTAAAGGATTCATGGAGAGTTTTGTGGAAGGCTTTAAGCTGATGATCCCGGCGATCGGAATACTGATATTTGCCTGGACCTTAAAGGGAATGGGAGATGCTCTGCAGATTGGTACATTTGTGGAATCCATCGTTGGAACGAGTGCTTCTGCAAGCCTGTTCCTTCCGGCTGTTTTGTTTGTTGTTGCAGTGTTCCTTGCGTTTTCTACCGGAACAAGCTGGGGAACATTTGCGATTCTTGTTCCGATTGCAATTGCCATGTTTCCGGGGGCAGATCATCTGGAAATGATGATCATTGCGGTTTCCGCAGTGCTGGCAGGTGCCGTCTGCGGGGATCATATTTCACCGATTTCGGATACAACGGTTATGTCTTCGGCCGGCGCGCAGAGTAACCATATCAACCATGTGACAACGCAGATGCAGTATGCAGCGGTTGTTGCTGTGGTATGTATCATTGGCTATATCATTGCAGGACTGGTACAGATCTGGTGGGTAGCACTTGGCATCAGCCTCATGCTCCTGCTTGCTGTTCTTACCTTTATAAAAAAGAGGTCGGGGAGCAACCGCGAAAAGACAGCAGGTATATAAGAATCAGGACAGAAGCCCAAAAACAAAGAAAGGAGCAGGCGAGGAAACCTGCTCCTTCTTAGTTACTTAAAGGAAATTGAGTAACTGAGTAGTTAATTAGATAATTGTTTAATAAAATTGAACTACATACTCATTTGCGTACGTGCATGCTATATTTAAATAACACCATTCAATACTTACATTATACCGTGTTATTCGGATTTTGCAATACCTATTTTGAAATTTTTGGAATTAATCCTTTATTTTCGCTATTCCGGAAGCGGAAGGAAGTCCGGCTTTCTGCCGGTAAAGACCGTAAAGTACCGGAAGCCTGCATGCCGCAGAATCTGAGGAAGACGGTCAAACGCATATGCAACGTGCTCCGGCGCATGGGCATCGGCTCCGAGTGTCAGAATCTCTCCCCCGAGTTCGTGATAGCGTAAAAGAACAGCTTCGGTCGGGTTTGGATGTCCCAGCCCGTATTTGAATCCTGCCGTGTTGACTTCGATCCCTTTTCCCATGGAAATGAGTTTACGCAGAATCTCATCAATGATATCGGCATAGGCCTCATATGTATAGAAACGGTTGCGGTCCGGACCGTAGCGGACAACATAATCGAGATGACCGTATACATCGAAGTCGGAATAGGTGTTCAGGTTTTCCAGAATGGATTCGAAGTACTCGCGGTAAGCAGTTTTTTCGGAGCGTCCTTCATAGTATTTCGGGTAATAGGGATCGATTCCGTGAACAACGTGGGAGGAACCGATGACAAAATCAAACGGATGTCCGGTCACCGCTTTGCGGTTGATTTCCGTGATGTGGGGCTGCAGACCGACTTCGATTCCAAGACGAATGGAAAGACGGTCATGGCAGGTGTCCTGAAAACTGCGGACTTCTTTTATATAGGAATCAAAATCCAGAAGAAACAGATTGGGATCATCCGGGTAATCATAATCAAAATGATCGGTAAAACAGATGCCATCCAGGTTCTGCCGTACAGCGGCCTGGATCATGTCAGGCATCAATGCGTCACTGTCTCCGCTGTGATGCGTGTGCATATGTGTATCCCAAAGCATAAGAGCCTCCTTTTTTCTGTGTGGTTGATTTTGGAAAAAGTCTTTTCGTAAGATTATACTATATTTCAGGGGAAATAGATACCTTTAGTGAAAAAATTAACAAAGACGGAGAAAAGACTTGAACTTTCGGAAATAATTGGGTAAAATAAAGGAAGCTTGGGACGCAAGTCCCATGAGACTATTTATTTACAATTCTAGGAGGAATTAAGAATGGCAGTAAGAGTAGCAATCAACGGATTCGGCCGTATCGGTCGTCTTGCTTTCAGACAGATGTTCGGAGCAGAAGGATACGAAGTAGTAGCAATCAACGACTTAACAAGCCCAAAGATGTTAGCACACTTATTAAAGTATGATAGCTCACAGGGTAAGTACGAGCATGCAGATGAAGTTTCTGCAAGCGATGATTCTATCACAGTATGTGGTAAGGAAATCAAGATCTACGCTTTCCCAGATGCAAACAATTGCCCATGGGGTGAGTTAAAGGTTGACGTTGTATTAGAGTGCTCTGGATTCTATACAAGCAAGGAGAAGGCTCAGGCTCATATCAATGCCGGAGCTCGTAAGGTAGTTATCTCTGCACCAGCAGGAAACGACCTTCCTACAATCGTTTACAATACAAACCACGAGACATTAAAGGCAACTGACACAATCATTTCTGCAGCTTCTTGTACAACAAACTGCTTAGCTCCAATGGCAGATGCTCTTAACAAGTTTGCTCCAATCCAGTCTGGTATCATGGTAACAATCCATGCTTACACTGGTGATCAGATGACTCTTGATGGACCACAGCGTAAGGGTGATTTAAGAAGATCCCGTGCAGCTGCAGTTAATATCGTTCCAAACAGCACAGGTGCTGCAAAGGCTATCGGTCTTGTAATCCCAGAGCTGAACGGAAAGTTAATCGGATCTGCACAGCGTGTACCAACCCCTACAGGATCTACTACAATTCTTACAGCAGTTGTTAAGAAGGCTGGCGTTACTAAGGAAGACATCAACGCAGCTATGAAGGCAGCAGCTAATGAGTCCTTCGGATACAATGAGGACGAGATCGTATCTTCTGATATCGTTGGTATGAGATTCGGTTCTTTATTCGATGCTACTCAGACAATGGTTAACCCAATCGGTGATGATCTGTATGAGGTTCAGGTTGTTTCTTGGTATGATAACGAGAACAGCTACACATCTCAGATGGTTCGTACAATCAAGTACTTCTCTGAGTTAGCATAATCTATCTTAGTTTATGTGAAAGGGTCCGGCCTGTAGGGCCGGACCTTTTTTCATTATGACAAATAAGAAGAAAAGGAAAGGGTTCCGCTGTTTTATGCAGCTGCGGAGTATGAAACAACCGGCTGGAAAGTCATTTCCTTTTCTTCGGGTTTAAAATTGCCAAAAAGGCAGAACGGAGAATAAAAACATGGCATTAAATAAGAAAACAGTTGATGATATCAACGCAAAGGGCAAGAGAGTCCTTGTAAGATGTGACTTCAATGTACCACTGAAAGCTGGCGAAATCACAGATGATACCCGTATCAAAGCTGCTCTTCCTACAATTAAGAAGTTATTAAACGATGGTGGAAAGGTAATCCTTTGCTCCCATCTTGGAAAAGTAAAGAACGGACCAAACGAAGGAGAGTCCCTTGCACCGGTTGCCAAGAGACTTGAGGAGCTTCTCGGACAGAAAGTAAACTTCGTATCTGATTACAACGTAACAGGCGAGGCAGCTACAAAGGCTGTTGAGGAAATGAAAGAGGGAGAAGTTGTATTACTTCAGAATACCCGTTTTCGTGGCGCTGAGGAGACAAAGAACGGTGAGCAGTTCTCTAAGGAACTTGCTGATCTTGCAGACATCTATGTATGTGATGCATTCGGTTCCTCCCACAGAGCACACGCTTCTGTAGCCGGTGTTACAAAGTTCATCACTGCAAAGGGTGGACAGAATGTTGTTGGTTACCTGATGGAGAAGGAGATCGCCTTCTTAGGAAATGCTGTTGAGAATCCGGTACGTCCATTCGTAGCAATCCTCGGTGGTGCTAAGGTAGCAGACAAACTCAACGTTATTAACAACCTGCTTGAGAAGTGTGATACTCTTATCATCGGTGGTGGTATGGCTTACACATTCATCAAGGCTCAGGGATATGAGATCGGACTTTCTCTCTGCGATGATGAGAAGCTTGATTACTGTAAGGAAATGATGGCTAAGGCTGAGAAGATGGGCAAGAAGATCCTTCTTCCTGTAGATGCTGTTACCATCAAGGATTTCCCGGATCCAATCGACGGACCTGTAGAGACAGAAGTATGTGATATCACAGCTATGCCGGCAGACCGTGAGGGATGCGATATCGGACCTAAGTCCGCAGAGATGTTTGCAGATGCTGTTAAGACAGCTAAGACTGTAGTATGGAACGGACCGATGGGTGTATTCGAGAACCCGACACTTGCAGCTGGTACACTTGCAGTAGCTAAGGCTCTTGCAGAGACCGATGCAACAACAATCATCGGTGGTGGAGATTCCGCTGCAGCTGTTAACCAGATGGGTTATGCTGATAAGATGAGCCATATTTCTACCGGTGGTGGAGCTTCCCTTGAATTCTTAGAGGGTAAGGAACTGCCAGGCGTAGTAGCAGCAGACGATAAATAAAAGACAGTTAAATTATTTACAGATTAGGAGAAATAAAAATCATGGCAAGAAAGAAAATCGTAGCCGGCAACTGGAAAATGAACATGACTCCAAGCCAGGCTGTAAAGTTAGTAGAAGAGTTAAAGCCATTAGTAGTATCTGATAGCGTAGATGTTGTTTACTGTGTACCTGCAATCGATATCGTACCGGTTGTAGAGGCTGTGAAAGGAACCAACGTACAGGTTGGTGCCGAGAACATGTACTTCGAAGAGAAGGGTGCATACACAGGTGAGATCTCCGCAGAGATGCTGGTAGACGCTGGTGTTAAGTACGTTGTAATCGGACATTCCGAGAGACGTGACTACTTCAAAGAGGATGATGTTCTCTTAAATAAGAAGGTTAAGAAGGCAATCGAGGCAGGACTTACTCCAATCCTTTGCTGTGGAGAGACTTTAGAGCAGAGAGAGATGGGTGTAACACTTGACTGGATCAGACTTCAGATCAAATCTGATCTTGCAGGCGTTGCAGCAGCAGACGTTGCAAACATGGTAATCGCTTATGAGCCAATCTGGGCAATCGGAACAGGCAAGACTGCTACATCCGATCAGGCACAGGAAGTCTGTGGCGCAATCCGTGCATGTGTAGCTGAAATCTATGATCAGGCTACTGCTGATTCTGTTCGTATCCAGTACGGCGGATCTGTAAATGCAGGAAATGCAGCAGAGCTGTTCGCAAAGCCGGACATCGATGGTGGTCTGGTTGGCGGAGCATCCCTGAAAGCTGATTTCGGTAAGATTGTAAACTACTAGAATCTGATTTTGTATGGTTATAGGGCTATTCATCTGAATTTCAGGTGAATAGCCTTTGAAATTTTACACATGAACAAAAAATGTCTGGAATGTGTCGTTCTCTTGTTGTTTATTTTTGCTTTGACACATGGCATCATCCAAAATACACAGCCGCTGAAAGAGACTAAGGAAGTACAAACTGAATATGAGGAAAAAGCCTCCCAGGTCACGGAACAATCACAGGAAACCGAGCCGGAAGTACAGGATCTGGAAAACCAGATTTTAAGGACTGCCTCCGGAAAGTTTTTTCAGAAATATCCGGTGGATGAAGCCTTTATGGGATGGATTGAAACGAAGTATGGGAGCGGTGTGCTGCAGAGTCTGTATACACAGCTGGAAAACGGAAATCAGGACCCGGATCTGTGGTATCGGTTTACCGGAAACAGCATGCATGTTCTGTGGCTTATGTATTGCAGGCAGCAACAGTATATGTCATATTCGTATGAGGATGTGATCTGGAAAGAAGCATCCGATCCGGCATGCATCCGTCTGGATTTTGTCGGGGATATCTGTCTGGATGAGAATTGGTGTACTGGGAAGACGGCAAAGAATCATATGGCGGATTATTTTTCCGATGAAGCAAAAAAGGAACTGATTTCGGCAGATTTTACGATGGCAAACAATGAGTTTGCTTATACAACACGGGGACAGCGGCAGGTTGGCAAAGCATACTGTTTTCGGGCAGATCCCAAAGATGCCGGATTCCTGCGCACACTGGGAATAGATATGGTCTCTGTGGCAAATAATCATGTGTTTGATTATGGTGAGCAGGGATTTTTAGATACGCTGGATGCATTGCATGCAGCGGGAATTCCGTACAGTGGTGGTGGAAGAAATCTGACAGAGGCAAGCGCTGTGCGTTATGTGGTCACAGGTGGACGAAAGATTGCGATTGTATCTGCAACGGAAATCGAAAGGTTTTATCATTTTACACAGAAAGCCCAGAAGGAGAAACCGGGAGTATTAAAGACCCAGCAGGAAGAGGTATGGAAGAAAGAACTGAAGCGTGCGAAGAAGAACAGTGATTATGTGATCGCGTATGTTCACTGGGGAACAGAAGGAAAGATCCATTATGGGCAGGATCAGACAGAGATTGCAGACCTTTGTGTAAAAGCTGGTGCAGACGCCGTGATTGGTGGACATCCGCACCGTCTGCAGGGCGTTGAGTTTATAAAAAATGTGCCGGTGGCATACAGCGTGGGAAATTTCTGGTTTTCTACCGGAAAACTTTACACAACGATTGCACAGATTCAGATTGATGATTCCGGCAGTCTGAAATTGCGGATGATTCCGTGCATACAGGATTCGCTTACGCCTTCGATTCTGACAGAAAAAAAACAGATCAAAGCATTTTATCATTATCTGGCAGACATCTCCAATCATGTGGGAATTGATGAGGACGGATTCTTTTATCCGTATAAAAATGTCGAAAAACCGGGAGTTTCTCCTTATGCCTATACGTCCGGAAGGCGTTATGGACAGTATTTTGATGATGTGGATCTGGATTTAAAATCGATAGATATCGTGGGAAATTTGCAGTGAACACTTGCAATCCCGTTCAAATTATGTAATATAATAAGTGTTTGTGTAACAATAATGAAGTACCATAGTATAGGATTGTTACAATGGAAAGAGAGGATGAATTATGAGCAAAAAACCTGTTGTTTTAATGGTTCTTGACGGTTATGGTCTGAATGACCGTACAGAGGGAAATGCCATTGCGCTGGCAAATACCCCGGTGATGGATAAATTAATGAAGGAATGTCCTTTTGTAAAAGGACAGGCTTCCGGTCTGGCAGTAGGACTTCCGGACGGACAGATGGGTAACTCTGAGGTTGGACATATGAATATCGGTGCCGGTCGCATTATTTACCAGGATCTGACCAGAATTACCAAGGCAATCGAAGACGGTGACTTTTTCGAGAATAAGGCACTGCTTGCAGCCATGGATAATTGTAAGAAAAATGATTCGGACCTGCATCTGTGGGGACTTCTTTCCGATGGTGGTGTGCACAGTCATATTACACATCTTTACGGACTGCTTGAGATGGCAAAGAAGCAGGGACTGAGCAAGGTATATGTTCATGCATTCTTAGACGGACGTGATACACCTCCTGCATCCGGAAAAGAATTTATCGAAGAACTGGAAAAGAAGATGAAAGAGATCGGTGTTGGAAAGATTGCTTCTTTATCCGGACGTTACTATGCAATGGATCGTGATAATAACTGGGATCGTGTACAGAAAGCCTATGATTCCCTGACAAAGGGTGAGGGCGTACAGGCAGAAGATGCGGTTAAGGCAATGGAAGATTCCTATACAAAGGATGTAACAGACGAGTTCGTACTTCCTACCGTAATTACAGAGAATGGAAAACCGGTCTCTGTTGTAAAAGAGAATGATTCCGTGATCTTCTTTAACTTCCGTCCGGACCGTGCCCGTGAAATGACACGTGCATTCTGTGATGACAAGTTTACCGGATTTGACCGTCCGTTCATTAAGACAACATTTGTCTGCTTTAAGGATTATGATGAGACGATCCCGAACAAGCTGATCGCATTTGAAAAAGAGCATATTGTAAATACATTCGGTGAGTACCTGGCAAAGTGCGGAAAGACACAGCTTCGTCTGGCCGAGACAGAGAAGTATGCACATGTTACATTCTTCTTTAATGGCGGAGTGGAAGAGCCAAACGTTGATGAGGCACGTCTGCTGGTAAATTCCCCGAAGGATGTTGCAACATATGATCTGAAGCCGGAAATGAGTGCTCCGGAGGTTGGTATGGATCTTGTTGAGGCTATTAAGTCAGACAAGTATGATGTGATCGTTATCAACTTTGCAAACCCGGATATGGTCGGACATACAGGTGTGATTCCGGCAGCCATCAAGGCAGTCGAGCGTGTGGACGGACTGGTAGGAGATGCAGTCCAGGCGGTGAAGGATATGGATGGTGTTCTGTTTATCTGTGCAGATCATGGAAATGCAGAGAAAATGATTGACTACGAAACAGGTGAGCCACATACTGCCCATACAACCAATCCGGTACCGTTTATTCTCGTAAATGCGGATCCGAAGTATACACTGCGTGAGGGCGGATGCCTGGCAGATATTGCCCCGACCCTGCTTCAGATTATGGGATTAGAGCAGCCGAAAGAGATGACCGGAAAGAGTTTGTTAATCGAAAAATAAAAGAATAAGGAGAGCGGAAATGAAGGAATTTAAACCATTCAAAGAAGGAAAAGTAAGAGAAGTCTATGATAACGGAGACAGCCTGATCATTGTAGCTACTGACCGTATTTCTGCATTTGACAACATTTTAAAGAACAGGATTACGGACAAGGGCGCAATTCTGACCCAGATGTCAAAGTTCTGGTTTGATTTTACAAAGGATGTTGTTCCGAATCATATGATTTCTGTAGACGTAAAGGATATGCCGGAATTTTTCCAACAGGAGCGTTTTGACGGAAACAGCATGATGTGCAAGAAGCTTGAGATGCTCCCAATCGAGTGTATCGTTCGTGGCTATATCACAGGAAGCGGCTGGGCAAGCTACAAAGAAAACGGCACGGTATGCGGCATTAAGCTTCCAGAAGGACTGGTAGAGTCTGATAAGCTTCCGGAGCCGATTTATACACCGAGTACCAAGGCAGATCTGGGCGATCATGATGAGAATATTTCCTTCGAGCAGTCGGTAGAGGTACTGGAGAAAATTTATCCTGGAAAAGGACTTGATTACGCAACACAGATCAAGGATTGCACCATCGCTCTCTACAAGAAATGTGCAGAGTATGCACTTTCCAAAGGAATTATCATTGCAGATACCAAGTTTGAGTTCGGTCTGGACGAGAACGGTAAAGTCGTTCTCGGTGATGAGATGCTTACACCGGACAGCTCCAGATTCTGGCCACTGGAAGGGTACAAGCCGGGACAGGGACAGCCTTCTTTCGACAAGCAGTATGTCAGAGACTGGCTCAAGGCAAATCCGGACAATGATTTCCTTCTTCCGGAAGAAGTTGTTACAAAGACCGTTGATAAGTACAAAGAAGCATATGAGCTTCTGACAGGTAAGCCTTTTACAAGATAGATATAGGAGATCACAATGATTCAGAATAACAGTTATGATGCGGATACACTTCATGAGGAGTGTGGCGTCTTCGGAATGTATGATTTTGACGGTGCAGATGTAGCATCGACAATATATTATGGACTGTTTGCCCTGCAGCACCGTGGCCAGGAGAGCTGCGGTATTGCAGTCAGCGATACCAGCGGTCCTAAGGGCAAGGTTCTTTCCTACAAGGGAATGGGACTTGTAAATGAAGTGTTCGCACCGGAAAATCTTGAGCAGATGAAGGGGGACATCGGAGTCGGACATGTACGTTACTCAACGGCCGGTTCTTCTACCCGTGAAAATGCCCAGCCACTCGTGTTAAATTATGTCAAAGGTACATTGGCACTTGCCCACAATGGCAATCTGATCAATGCACCGCAGCTTCGTAAGGAGCTGGAATATACGGGAGCAATTTTCCAGACCACCATTGATTCTGAGGTGATTGCCTACTATATTGCGAGGGAACGGTTGAATTCCCAGTCAGCAGAAGAAGCTGTGCGCCGTGCGTGCCAGCGTCTTAAGGGAGCTTACGCACTGGTTGTGACAAGTCCGCGTAAATTGATCGGGGCGCGTGACCCATACGGCTTTAAGCCGCTTTGTATCGGAAAGCGTGACAATTCTTATATTATCACATCGGAAACCTGTGCACTTGACACCATTGGTGCAACATTTGTGCGTGATGTGCTGCCGGGAGAAGTTGTGACCATTTCTCCGGAAAAAGGTATTGAGTCCGATATGACCATGGCACTTCCGAAAGAAAAGGAAGCACGCTGTATTTTTGAGTACATCTATTTTGCAAGACCGGACAGTCATATTGACGGGGTGAGTGTATATGCAAGCCGGATCAAGGCCGGAAAGTTTCTGGCACAGGATTCCCCGGTAGAGGCAGATCTGGTGACAGGTGTGCCGGAGTCCGGAAATGCTGCAGCACTTGGCTATTCTCTGGCATCCGGGATTCCGTATGGTACAGCCTTTGTCAAGAACAGCTATGTGGGACGTACGTTTATCAAGCCAAAGCAGAGCAGCAGGGAATCCAGCGTACAGGTGAAGCTGAATGTGCTGCGTGAGGCAGTGGCAGGGAAACGTGTCATTATGATCGATGATTCGATTGTAAGAGGTACGACATCGGATCGTATTGTGCGCATGTTAAGGGATGCAGGAGCAACCGAGGTGCATGTACGCATCAGTTCTCCGCCATTTTTATGGCCTTGTTATTTCGGAACCGATATTCCGGCGCGTGAGCAGTTGATTGCCTACAACCGTACGATTGAAGAGATCTGCCAGATTATCGGAGCAGATTCCCTTGGTTATCTCGGAATCGACCGTCTGAAAGAAATGGCGGAAGGACTTCCGATCTGTACCGGCTGTTTTACGGGCAAATACCCGATGGAACCGCCGAAACAGGACATTCGCGGAGAGTATTATGACAAAGAGATTGATCTTGAGCGCAAGATGAGCCGATAAGTTGTTACCAATGTATTCAAATAAAAGGAGAAGAACATGAGCACAGACAGATATACAAGCCCTCTTTCCGAGCGTTATGCCAGCAAGGAAATGCAGTACATTTTTTCCCAGGATATGAAGTTTTCCACATGGAGAAAACTCTGGATCGCACTGGCTGAGACAGAGATGGAACTCGGACTTTCCGAGAATGGAAAGCCGGTCATCACACAGGATATGATTGATGAGATGAAAGAACATGTCAATGATATTAATTATGATGTAGCAGTTGCACGTGAAAAACTGGTGCGTCATGATGTCATGAGTCATGTGTATGCTTATGGACAGCAGTGCCCGAAGGCAGCCGGTATCATTCATCTGGGGGCTACTTCCTGCTATGTCGGAGATAATACAGACATCATCATTATGAATGAGGCATTAAAGCTCGTACATAAAAAACTGGTCAGCGTGATTGCGGAGCTGTCCAATTTTGCAGAAAAATATAAGGATCAGCCGACCCTTGCATTTACGCATTTCCAGCCGGCACAGCCGACAACAGTCGGAAAGCGTGCAACGCTCTGGACACAGGAGTTTCTGATGGATCTGGAGGATCTGGAGTATGTACAGAGTACGTTAAAACTGCTCGGATCGAAAGGAACGACCGGTACACAGGCAAGTTTCCTGGAACTTTTTGACGGGGATCAGGAGACGATCGATAAGATTGATCCGATGATCGCAGAGAAAATGGGATTTAAGTCCTGCTATCCGGTTTCCGGACAGACCTATTCCCGTAAAGTGGATACCCGTGTTTTAAATGTTTTAGCAGGGATTGCTGCCAGTGCGCATAAGATGTCTAACGATATCCGTCTTCTGCAGCATTTAAAAGAAGTAGAGGAGCCATTTGAAAAGAACCAGATCGGATCTTCTGCGATGGCATACAAGCGCAACCCGATGCGGAGTGAGCGTATCGCTTCCCTGTCCCGCTATGTGATGGTAGATGCATTAAATCCGGCCATTACTTCTGCAACACAGTGGTTTGAACGTACACTTGATGATTCTGCCAACAAGCGTCTGTCGGTTCCGGAAGGATTCCTTGCAATCGATGGTATCCTGGATCTGTGCTTAAATGTTGTAGATGGCCTGGTGGTATATCCGAAGGTAATTTACAAGCACTTTATGGCAGAGATTCCATTCATGGCAACCGAAAATATTATGATGGATGCCGTAAAAGAGGGTGGAAACCGTCAGGAACTGCACGAGAAAATCCGTCAGCTGTCCATGCAGGCAGGAAAGACCGTCAAGGAAGAGGGTAAGGATAACAATCTGGTAGATCTGATTGCAGCAGATCCGGCTTTTGGTCTGACAAAAGAACAGATCGAGGCAAACTTAAAACCAGAGCTGTATGTGGGTCGTGCACCGCGTCAGGTGGAAGTATTCCTGCGTGATGTGGTTCGTCCAGTGCTGGATGCACACAAAGAGGAACTCGGCGTTACTGCAGAAATTAACGTATAAATGAACCTATAAACAGACCGGTCGGTTATGCTAAGAGACCTCCCATAACATGGGAGGTCTTTCTTTTTCTTTGGATTTGAATAAATTTCTTTCTTTTTCACACAATAATGAAAAAAGGAGGACAATAGGAATGGGTCTGATGATCAAAATTATTGAAATTCATGGAAGGGAAATTCTGGATTCAAGAGGAAATCCTACGGTTGAGGTGGAAGTGACCGCGCAGACAGAGACAACGGGAAAGAAGACTACGGGCAGGGAATCTGTGCCATCCGGAGCCAGTACCGGAAGATTTGAGGCGATTGAGCTGCGGGATGGACAGGAACGTTATTTTGGGCTTGGAGTACAGCGCGTTGTGGATCACATCAACACAAAGATCCGCAAGGAACTGCTGGGAATGAATGTGCTGGAACAGGTACAGATTGACCGCAAACTTGTGGAACTGGATGGGACAGACAACAAAGGAAATTTGGGGGCCAATGCTTTACTTGGTGTTTCTTTAGCCTGTGCGCGCTGCGCAGCGGCAGCACTGGATATGCCGTTGTACCGTTATCTGGGAGGACCGAATGCAAAAAAATGGCCGATGCCGATGATGAATGTCATAAATGGCGGAGCTCACGCAAAGAATCACCTGGATTTTCAGGAATTTATGATTGTACCGGTCGGAGCCGAGTCGTTTCCGGATGCACTCCGGATGGGTGCGGAAATTTATCATTTTCTGAAAAAAATTTTGCAGAAAGAAGGCAAACTGACGGCAGTGGGGGATGAAGGCGGATTTGCACCGGATTTTTCCAGTGCGGGAGAAGTGTTTGCATGTCTGCAGCGTGCCGTGGAGGAAGCCGGATATAAGGTGGGCAGCGATGTTGCATTTGCCATGGATGCGGCAGCATCCGAGCTGTACAGTGAGGAAGACGGAATGTATCATTTTCCGGGAGAAGCGCAGATACATGAAGAGGTGGATGTCAATCTGCGGCGTCCGGACACGCAGGGCGGTGCTTATACATCTGACGCACATGTGAAAACGCAGGAAACCACCGAAAAAAAAGAAGTCCTGCGCAGTGCACAGGAAATGATTTCGCTGTATGAAGAACTTACCACGGAATATCCGCTGATTTCTATTGAGGACGGTCTGGATGAAGACGACTGGGAAGGCTGGCAGGAATTGACAAAGCGCATGAAAGAACAGGTGATGCTGGTGGGAGATGATCTGTTTGTCACGAATGTGAAGCGAATCCGGTGCGGAATGGATCTTAAGGTGGCAAATGCTGTGCTGATTAAGGTCAATCAGATCGGAACGCTTACGGAAGCCATGGATGCGATTGAACTGGCACAGAAGAACGGCTATAAGGCAATTATTTCACATCGTTCTGGAGAAACGGAAGATTCTTTTATTGCAGATCTCGCGGTGGCAGTAAATGCCGGCTGGATCAAGACAGGCGCTCCGTGCAGAGGAGAGCGCACTGCCAAGTATAACCAGCTTCTGCGGATCAGTGAAACATTATAAGAGATTCAGACGTTTGGACATGATCTCCGGATTGACCGCTTCCGAGATGGCGGTGTGTTTGTCGATTCGTCCGTCTTTATAAAGCTGTAAGATGCTACTGTCCATGGCGATCATATTTTCTGCGGCAGAAGTGTAGATAATACCGTTGATCTGGCGCAATGCAGCACGAAGTGCCGTCAGATAGCTTGCGGTATCGGTATTGATCTCCCGCTGGGAAACAATGCTTTCCATTTCGCCGGTCCGGGAACCGATTACAATCCAGCTGGCGTACATCTGGGAAAAGATGCCGGACAGCAGCAGTGCTTTGTCGAATGATTCCCCGTGGCGGATATTCTCGTGACATTTGTCGATAAGTGCCTGCATATGCGGATTATTGACAAGTTCGCGTGCCAGGGTAAGACCGATATTACTGTCGAGTCCGCTGGAGAGAACCAGATACAGGCAGTTTGCAACGCGTCCTGAGGCAACCGTCATGGCAAGTTTCTGTCCGAGGAACAATACGCGCCCGAGATCGGTGTGATATAAAATCATACAGATGATAAGCAATACCAGAAAGGCAATGATAAATCCAAGCATATAATGATTGAGAATGGTACTGATGTGCAGAAGCGTCCGTGCGGTCCCGGTCAGCTCGCTTCCGAGTTCGGCATAAACTTTGGAAAAAACAGGTACGACTTTTGCATCAGAACCAGAATCACGGCGATCATCAGAAAGGTCATGACTGCAGCGTAATCAAAACAGATTCCTTTCTCAGCGGTGAAAACCTCATCGGTATCGGGAAGATATCCGCTTGTTACACTGGAAGCTTTGGAATAATCATAGGTAAAATGTGTAATGATATAATTATATACACTGCTGATGATGTCCAGATCGCTGGAAGCACCGTCTGCAAGTTCTTCGGCCTTGGCCACAGGGAGGGAATCGGCGGTGAAGTTCACGTACTTTGGGAACATCCACCAGTGAACAGACAGACACACAGTAATATAATCGGAATAAATCTGTACATTTGACAGGATTTCATGGTATACTCCTAATGATACAGTAAGTTCTATATTATCTGTGTTATATTATAAAGTGGAAATGAAAAGGAAAATTGTGAAATATAAAAAAATGTTGAAAAGACTTTTCTTTTATGATATAATTAGTTAGTCGTGAGTTTAGAATTAGGAGGTGGAAATCGTGACCGTTTTAAATACGATTTTAACTATTGTATTTATTATACTGAGTATTGTAATTACAGTGATTATCTTAATGCAGGAGGGTAAATCTGCAGGTCTTGGCGCGATCGCCGGAGCAGCAGATACTTACTGGGGCAAAAATAAGGGACGTTCCATGGAAGGAATGCTTGTAAAGCTTACAAGAATTTTTGTGATTCTGTTCCTTGTCATTGCAATGGTTCTGAATTTGGGAATCTGGTAGAAACCGGAAGCTGTCGATTACATCGGCAGCTTTTTTCATTATATAAGGAGAAGATCTGGGTATGGACGCAAAGTATGAACAGCGGAAAAAAATGATATATGACTTTATGTGCGATGATATGTATGTTCCGATGAAAATCAAGGAACTGGCGATTGTCCTCGGTGTGAAAAAAGATCAGCGCCCACAGTTGGAACAGATTCTGAATGATTTGATGATGGAGGGGCGCATCGTCTGCTCCAAGAGAGGAAAGTTCAGCAAATCGGAAGAGAAAAAGATCGTAGGCACGTTTCAGGCACATCCGAAAGGATTTGGATTTGTCAGTGTGGAGGGGGAAAAGGAAGATATCTTTATTCCGGAATCCGAAACTAACGGTGCGATGCATATGGATACGGTAGAGATCTCCGTATCACCGGCAGTGACCGGACGCCGCAGGGAGGGAAAGGTGCTGCATGTGCTTGAGAGGGGCATGAAGCAGGTGGTGTGCACGTATCAGCTGAATAAAAATTTTGGCTTTGCAGTGCCGGATAATCCAAAGTTCGGGTCGGATATTTTTATTCCGCTGGAGCGTTCGAAAGGAGCTGTAAACGGTCATAAAGTCGTTGTTGAAATCACACAGTACGGGAAAAAGGGAAAGAATCCGGAAGGAAAAGTGGTGGAGATTCTCGGGCATATCAATGATCCGGGGGTGGATATCCTTTCTATTGTGCGCGCTTATGGTCTTCCGGTGGAATTTGATCCGAAGGTCATGACGCAGGTAGAGCATGTGGCAAAGCCGGTATCGGAAGCGGATATGGCAGGACGCATGGATCTGCGCGACTGGCAGATGGTGACCATCGATGGCGAAGATGCCAAGGATCTGGATGATGCGGTGTCACTTACCATGGACCATGAAAATTATATTCTGGGTGTGCATATTGCGGATGTGTCCAATTATGTGCAGGAGCACAGTGCTCTTGACACGGAAGCGTTGAAGAGAGGAACTTCTGTATATCTGGTGGACCGGGTGATTCCGATGCTGCCGCATGCCCTGTCAAACGGAATCTGTTCCCTCAACCAGGGGGAAGAGAGGCTGGCACTCAGCTGCATCATGACGGTCAATCCTAAGGGCGAAATTATCGATCACACAATCACAGAGTCCGTTATCTGCGTGGACCGGCGTATGACGTATACCAATGTGAAAAAAATTCTGGCAGACCATGATCCGGAGGTGATGGCGGAATATGAGCCACTGGTTCCGATGTTTGAAAAGATGGAAGAACTGGCAGCAATTCTTCGCAAAAAGCGTATGAAACGTGGTTCCATCGACTTTGATTTTCCGGAAACAAAGGTAATACTGGATAAGAATGGAAATCCGGTAGATATCCGTCCGTATGACCGCAATGTGGCAACGAAACTGATCGAGGATTTTATGCTTGCTGCAAACGAGACGGTGGCAGCCGAATATTACTGGAGAGAACTTCCGTTTGTCTATCGTACGCATGAGCAGCCAGATTCGGAAAAAATACAGAAACTATCCACGTTTATCAATAATTTCGGGTACTCTCTCCACATAGGAAGTGATGAGGTGCATCCGAAAGAACTGCAGAAGCTGCTGGAAAAAATCGACGGAACTTCGGAGGAGCCGCTGATCAGCCGTCTGACCCTTCGCTCGATGAAGCAGGCACGCTATACGGTGGAAAATACCGGGCATTTTGGTCTGGCAGCGGATTGTTACTGCCATTTTACTTCACCGATCCGCCGGTATCCGGATCTGCAGATCCACCGGATTATCAAGGACAGTCTGCGGGGACGTCTGGGCGAAAAGCGCATTGGCCACTATACGCAGATACTGCCGGAGGTTGCAAAGCATGCCAGTGAGATGGAACGGCGTGCAGATGAGGCCGAGCGGGAGACAATTAAGCTGAAAAAAGTGCAGTATATGGAAAACCATATCGGAGAAACCTTTGCCGGTGTTATTTCCGGAGTCGCAGAGTACGGATTTTTCGTGGAGCTGGAAAATACTGTGGAGGGTCTGGTACGTGTGACTTCCCTCACCGATGATTTTTATCAGTATTATGAAGAAACTTATGAACTGGTGGGAGAAGCAACGAACCGCAGGTTTAAACTGGGGCAGCAGGTGCGTGTGACGGTGGATAACTGTGACCGGATCATGCGGACGATTGATTTTACACTTGCAGATTCTGACGAAAATTGATGGAATTCTTAAAATTTTCAAAATAAAAGCAGCAGTTTATTGCATTTTGCAGGAAAATCATATACACTGAGTTTACAGAACAAAAAGGAGGGAGCCGGGATGGCGAAACAACCGAAGAAGTTAATAGCCAACAATAAAAAAGTCTATCACGATTATTTTCTCGAAGAGACTTTTGAAGCCGGTATCGCTCTTGCTGGAACCGAAGTAAAGTCCATGCGCATGGGCAAGTGCAGCATCAAGGAATCCTTTATCCATATTGAAAATGGGGAGGTGATCCTCTATGGTATGCATATCAGCCCATATGAGAAGGGAAATATTTTCAACAAAGATCCGCTCCGGCCGCGCAAGCTTCTGATGCACAAGAAAGAGATTCAGAAGATGGTCGGTAAGATCGCGCAGAAAGGATACACGATTGTTCCAGTGGAAGTATACTTCAAAGGAAGTCTTGTAAAAGTGCAGGTTGCTCTGGCAAAAGGAAAGAAGCTTTACGATAAGCGTCAGGACATTGCCAAAAAAGACCAGCGGCGGGAAGCCGAACGGGATTTCAAAGTGCGGAATCTTGGATAGGTGTTTCGCAAAAAAACATTGCAAGGGCTAGTAATGGTTTCGACAGGGATCATGCAGCTGGAGAAGCGAGTCGTACGGGATACGTTAAATTCCACAATTAAAATTAAACGCTGAAGATAATTTAGCATACGCTGCCTAATG